>ERZ773018.787-NODE-787-length-18130-cov-27.386279_pt1 | contig 18130 bp, 10 predicted proteins | sample MGYA00580840_ERZ773018 | MGnify/ENA primary metagenome ERZ773018 (study PRJEB29015, sample SAMEA2738125) | human oral metagenome | biome: human oral; feature: human-associated habitat; material: saliva | place: China | collected 2256 ... | reverse complement strand
GTCGTTGTCAGCATAATTCAAAGATTTTCACATTGCTTGAGAGGAAGTTGCTTTTGTTGGAGACGACATTCTTCATTCTTTGGGCAAAAATTTTCTTCTTCAAAGCAAGCTTTTAATTTCCATGATCCATTTTTTTGTAATTCATATTGTGGAGTGAAATAGTGATTTTCTTTTTCAGTCACAGTTGGAATAAAGTAATTGAGCTTATGATTAAGAAGTGTTAATCTCTTATTGGTAGAGTAATTTCTTTTGTCCGCAAAGTATAAGCGAGCAAATTCTTGCCAATGGGTATCTCCTACCTTAAGGACAAGAATCCCATCCCATAGTTCTTCAACCAGATTATCATGACCATGATAGGCAAATCCTAATCAAAAAAGAATATTTCCTACTCATAACTCGCTATTCTCTGCTATAGTTATCCCCCCACGACCATAGTCCAATGGCATAAAATTTTCATCAAAATCGCTCCATTCTATAGTTCTAGGGATCCCTATGCTATGTTTTCTTATAAGCGAGGTAATATCATCTAAAGTTATCTTTGATTGTTTAACTTCTTTTCCAATAATATAAGATGAAAAATATTTACAGACTCTTTTTATTGATTCTGTTTTCCCTGATTCCGAACAGTTAAGGAACAATGATGATAAAGTTTTCAATGTTTTTTCTTTTGTTTTTGAAGGAGTATAGATTTTAGGAAGAACATCTCGTAAGGTATCGGATAATTTTTCATCCGCCGTTTGAGCTTGATTCGCTTCACTCCTTTCTATGAGAGTTTCTTGTCTAGGGGAAGCTAATTTAACAAATTGCGAAAAATAATTCAGCTCTTGCAAACAGTTTTGATTATAGTTTTTGTCATCATATTGGCAAGCATCTAAAGCATTAGTATAAAAAAAACTGAACGATCACAATACGCAAGAAAAGAGAGAAAAGTAAAAGATTTTTTTCATAGAACATTCTGATACTACGATAAAATACCAATAAAAAGGTAGTGATTCTATTGAAAATAGCAAGAGCAAAGAACTTATGTAAAAAGCCTCTATTTCTAAAAAGCATCTCAACTTCCTGCAATTCTCACTCATACTCCTATAGTGAAGTCAATCAAGCATTCGTTTCAGAAAAATAAAGGGAGAAAGACCTCTTTCTAGGACTTAGAACAGAATTTAAAGACAAAAAAGACCTCTTTCTAGAGCTAGGCAGACGGTTTGAAGCAAAAAAGACCTCTAGATGGCACTTGGAATTCAGTTTGAGGACAAAAAAGACACCTTTCTGGGGCTAGACAGATCGTGTGAAGAAAAAATCCCTCATAATGAGGGATATGATTATTTTGAAAGAGTCGTTGTCAGCATAATTCAAAGATTTTCACATTGCTTGAGAGGAAGTTGCTTTTTCTTGAGCTTACAATCTTGATACGATCCACAAGTATCGTCTCGCCATTTCCAACACTTTTTCAACTTCCAAGTTCCCTCTTTTTGTAATTCATATTGTGGAACGAGATAATGATGGGTTTGGTTCATAGGTATCGGAAGAAAATACTGTAGCTTATGATTACTGAATGCTATTCCTCAGAAGAAAAAAGCTTCCTGATAATTTTTTTGATCTTGTAACTGGGGAGGGAGAGTGAAAGATACAAAAGGCTGCCAATGGGTGTCTCCTAGTTTGAGTATCCAAAGCTGATGATAATTTATTTTCCCATTTCAGTTCCAATCATATACCTGTCAAAATAAAAAATCTCCGATACTAGATTCACTAGGGGAAACCTGCCAATGATCTAGTGGAACAAAATGTTCCCAAGTTTCAGTATCTAAACGATATTTAATTTCTTTTTCCTGTTGCAATACCTTAAAAAGTTCGCCTAGGGTAATTTTGGACTTTCTAATTTTTCTTCCAATCCACTCATCAAGCATTGCTCAACAAACTTTCTTTATACTTTCAGTCTTTCATGTCTGTTCGCAAGACAACAAAATCTCCTGAAATTGGTTGAGAGTGTTTTCTTTATTCTTAGAAGAACGATACATCTCTGATAAAAGTCATAGTATTTGATCAAATACTTGCAGAGAAGATCATGTTAGATTTCACGAAGTCTCCAATCTTCTCCCCTGAAAGTGATTGAATTGTATAAAATTACAATTACTCTCAAATTCTGCATCATGTTCATAGTATATACCTGTAGGTATTTCAGCACAGATTTTTTTTGCTTCATCATAAGAAAGCTCAGGATCTGTTCTTGCGAAACTTACTCCAAAAAAAAGAAGTAGAGAACTTAAAATAATAATTCTTTTAGCCATATTATTTAAGTAAGATTTTAAAATGAATTTATCTAGATTCATAAATTTTTATTTTTTTAATTGTTTATTGTTAATGACCACTTCTGATAACTTTTGCAAAAGCTGTTATACTCTTTTAGAGTGCTATTGCAACCCCCCTTATCTAAAAAGCATCTAAACTTCTTGTAATCCTCACTCATACCCCTATAGTAAAGTCAAGCAAGCATTCATTTCCGAAAATTAGGATCAAATGAACCCTCAGATGATACTTAGAATTCAGTTTAAGAGACAAAAAGACCTCTTTCTCCCCTCTGGCAAAGCTAAGCAGATACAAGAAGCAGCCCTGATCAGATCAAGAAGAAAAAATCTGATTGTTTTTCTCCTCGGTTTCCGTATGCTCAGGCTTGTTTATATTTCTGCTTTGCTATGCTCCGCCATATTCCTGTACTCGCCCAAGAAATCTACGATCAACTCCCACAAGACCGACAGCTTGGCTTTGATGGGACTTTTGGGCATGGGGGGCATGCAGAGTTTTTCCTCAGCCATGAGGAGCAAAAAAGAAACATTGAAAAGCTCAACATCATCGGAACGGACATTGATCAGCAGATGATCCAGAAAGCCACTGAACTCACGAAAAACTACGCTCATCAGATCCAGATTCTCCATAGTTCCTATGCCAAGATTGAGAACATAAGTCAAAAAATCTGACTTTTTGATTACGAACTTCTTGATCTTGGAGTGAATCTTGAACATTTCAAGGATGGAAGTCGCTGATTTTCTATCAAGACCGATGCTCCGCTAGATATGAGATTTGATCAGGAAAAGAATCCGACCACCGCAAAAGATCGGCTCCAAAAGACCAAAGCTGAAACCATTGAACAAGCTCTCCAAAGCTACGGCGACTTCTCTCCCAAAACTGCTGAATGGCTCACGAAACTTATCTGTGAACAAAGAAAAAAATCTGAATTTTCAACGACCTTTCAGCTCAAAGACTTTCTGACTACTCATCATTTCAATCAGAAAAAGATTGCAGTCATTTTTCAGGTCATCAGGATTATGGTCAATCGTGAACTTGAACAGTTAGAGCAGTTTTTAAAAGACTTTCCTCAAACTTTGAAAAAGGGTTGAAGATGCTTGATTATTACCTATCATAGTATTGAAGACAGAATCACCAAAAACGCCTTCAAAGCACTAGCAGAAAGCTGATCCTTTCAGCTCGTAAACAAAAAAGTGATCATTCCTCACTACACCGAAGTCCAAAGAAACAAAGCTGCCAGAAGTGCAAAACTCAGAATTATTGAAAAAGTATAGCTCAATAATCTTTAGTACCTTTTCCTTTTCCATGCCAGATACTCCTCTTCAAACCACACAGCATAAGATCAAAACTTTTGCCTATCAATCCATAAAATCTTTCCATAAATCCTATACCAGTTTCCTAGCAAAATATAGGAATAGAGAAGAAATGCGAGATTTTATCAAAATCGGGACTTTATTCTGACTTTTCTTACTTTTTGGAGGATTGTTTATGTACTATATCAATCTTGCTTCAACAAGAGGATACTTTATGAGGCTTGCAAACCAAAAATTACAAGCAACAAAAGCGAAAAGTGACATCGTAAAACTAGAAATTATCAGAAAAAAAAGAGAAAATCGAGATAATTTACACACCCCAAAAGCACTGAATCTCCAGAAAAATCTCCTTGTCATAGAAGTCCCTGATCTCAGTGGAACACAGACAAAAAATTAGAACCGCCATCTTTACTTGAAAAGCTTTCTCATAATTTTATACTAAAGGAAGCTTTTTATTTTTTGTCAAGAGATGAAAACTGAACTTCCAATTCAGAATAAAAAAGTTCTCATTCTAGGAAATCGATCCTACAAAAACCTAGGTGATGAACTCATTTTACTTGGGACCATCCGTCTTTTGCAGAAGCAAGGAAATCAGGTTATTGTCTCTGCCTATCATCCTGAATGGCTCAAATCATTCTTCTCTCAGTTCGCTGATCTGGAAACAATTAGCTTTATTCACGAATTTCCCAAGGGGATTCGTTCAGCTTTTCGCTATTTCTTTTCTAAAAAAATCAAAGAACTCTGAAGTTATCGCTGAGTAGACGCTGTAATCATCGGAGGGGGAGAAATCCTGACCGAAGAAAGCAAAAACGCCTATCGATATCGAAATCTTGGCTTATTACCCCTCCTCTGAAAACTCAGAAAACTCCCAATATATCTCATGGGAGGCATACAAATCCCAAAGAAAAAATGAAATCTGATCCTTTTTCGCTGGTTACTTTCCAAGACCAAGGGAATCTTTGCTCGTGATGAAGAATCTGTTGAGGAACTCAAAGCTTTGGGATATCAAAAAGCAGAGTTTTTTATGGACACGAGTTATTTTGCCTATCCTCGAAAAGAAATAAAAAAAATTCCTCAAGAGACCAAAACCGTTTTGATCAATCTTAATAAGAATGGAGAACAGTTTTTCGAAGAACTGATCAAAGAATGCGAAACGCTAATCGCTACTGGATTTCAGATCAAATACATCCCTGTAAGCAAAGGAGAAAGTGCAGTATACAACGATCTTTTGTATAAAGAAAAATTAGAAACCAGTCTTTGAATCAAGTTAGCAACCCTTGATTGGGAAACAGATTTCAAGGCTTTTGTACAAGAAATCGCTAATGCAGAACTTATAGTGACTGCAAGGCTTCATCTTTTTCTAATCAGTTCTTTCATTAGAACAAAAGTGAAAGTCTTCCCTTATCAAAAGAAAATTTTAAAAATGCAGAAAGTTATTGAAAAATTGAATACCAAAGCGAAATAATTTATTCCTCTAACGATAAATGAAAAAAATAATATGAATTTTCCTCATAAGTTTTCTTGTATGATGTACTCCTTTACAAAAAAGAATAGACTCTTTCTGAGTGCAAAAAGAAGAGCAACCTTTTAGATTTGAAGCAGTTTCTGAAGCTTTTGATGAGTCAGAACTCATGACTCACTTTATTCCTTCCGATACAGAATTTGTTGACAAAGAAAAGTGAGCATTACAGGTAAGTGGACAGCTCCATACGACAAAGGATTTCGCACATCTCAATACTCAAAATATTAGCTTTCGTTCCTATCGTCCTTATCAAGCACCTTTTACTTTAGTAGATACAAATCAAGGATGGAAACCAACCATTATTGAGAATATCCATGAGGTAAAGGAAATTCCTTCAAATACAGGGATTTCTGCATTTATTCTGAGTTTTGAGAAAGAAGAACAAAATCCTCTTTCATGATCATTCAATGATAAAGAAGATCCACTCAAAATGCTTTATTATCAAGGGAAATATTATAAGCTTCTCCATGATTTCTGGCTAAAAGAAGAGGCAAATCCGAAAGTTTGGAATGGTGATCTCTGGCATTTAGAGATTCAAGAACATCAAGATAAAATCCCAGAATATCTTGTCATGAAAAATCAGGAACAAATCTGATCTTTTTTCTCTTTACCAGGAGCATGAAGTATGGTAAAATCCTTCCAAGTAGATGATCAATGACGATGGATTACTTATAAAAAAACAGAAAAACTTGCTGGAGAAAATAATTTCAAACGAAAAGAGGCTTTTGAACTTAATGGAGAAGATCTATTGAAAACTAATAAACGAAGAAATAGTTATGGACTCAATACGATTAACGATCAGATTTTTTTCTTCTTCAAAGATCAAAAGGGAAATATTGGTTATCAGCTATGAAACAAGAGATATTCTACTGAATTTGAAGATATTATTGACGAGGGATGTTGTGCTACCCCAAAAGTTATTGTAACTTCATCTAGAAAAATCCGATTTGTTGCGAAAAAAAATGGAAAACTACAAGAATTTGAAGGAATACTCAAATAAAATCTTATTAAACCACGAGAAAAGCAAATCTCTTGCATTTCGTAGTCAAAAAAGCTACACTCTTTCCCACTATTCAGCTTTTATCTCTTTATTATGACGATGTTTGATGGATGATGAGCTTTAATAAAGCTAAGTCAAGTACTCTTTTATGCACTAATAAGTTTCTGAGTTTCTCTTCTCCTCTATCCTAGCTATATCAAACTCTTACAAAAATTAAAAGCAGGAAAAACTATCCGTGAAAATACTGCAACAGGAGAAAAATCTGAAATCTTCAGCAAACTTCATGCCCACAAACAAGGAACCCCTACCATGTGAGGAGGAATGTTTTTGATCGTAATGTTAGTTATGGTAATTGGATCCTTTTTGCTTCAGCATTTTGGCTGGATTGAAAATTCACTCTGGAATGCAAGAGAATCCTACATCATTCTATTCTGATTTTTCAGTATGGGATTAATAGGTTTGATTGATGACTTTCTCAATATCAAAAATTATGGGAAAGTAAAAGGACTTAGTGCCAGAGCAAAACTTATTGGAATGTTCATCTTCTCTGCTTGGATTTCTTATCGGTTTTATGTGAAACTCGGAATTGATTATATTAACCTTCGACCAATCGCAGGGAAAATTGAAGTCTGAATTTTATTTCCAATTCTCACCTTTATTGCTACCATCGCGGTTGTTAATGCCATCAATATTACTGATGGACTCGATGGACTCGCAGGAGGACTCATGGCAATGATTTTGGTAAGCCTTGCACTAGTAACCTTTCTCAATGGAACCTATATTGCAACTACCGTTGTAGGAATTTTAGTTGCGGTATTATTAGCATTCCTTTTCTACAATATCAATCCTGCCAAAATTTTTATGGGAGATAGTGGAGCGTTTGCACTTGGAGGACTAGTAGCCTCATTAATTTACCTCCTCAATATGAGATTCTGAATTTTAATTCCTTTCTTAATCATTTTTGGAATCTTCATCATAGAAATCTGCTCGAGCTTCCTCCAAATCTTCTGGAAAAAAGCCCTCAAAAGAAAGCTTTTTGCTGTTGCACCTTTTCATCACCTTCTAGAATATCAAGGACAAAAAGAAACCACGATCGTAATGAAATTTCGACTCATCCAAGGTATTCTTTCTATTGCAGGAATCTTACTGATTCTTATAGAATATATCTTGATGAAAAATGGAAATCTTTAAAGAGGGACCCTATTTAAACAAAAGACGATTAATAATATCCTATTTTTTTGAAAATAAAAAAGCTAGGAAATAGTCCTAGACAAAAGAAAAATCAATTAAATAACTAATGAAAAAACTCTCCATAAATATTCAGACAAATATTCTTTGCAGAAAAACCCTCTGGCAAGATACTCATATCTAGACATGGAAGATTAACATCATGAATAATGCCATTCTTCTCATCAATCAGATGCGCATGCAATCCGATATCGGTTTCATAAAACATTTTCCCATCAAGAATCAAAACTTCTTTGAGTTCTCCCGTTTCCAATAACTCCTGAATATTCCTATAAACCGTAGAAAGTCAGACCTTAGGAAAATAGGTTTTCAACTCAGAAAAAATCTGATCTGTATTCAAATGATGATGATTACAGATTTTGAGAATAGTTTTCTTATAAGTATGAACTTTCGCCATGAGAAGGCATTAATAATAAATTATTGAAAATAATATATTTTTTCGTAAAAGAATGTCAAGTAGATGTGATTCGTTTGTTGTAGTTATAACAACTTCTCTCTTAATGAAATATTTTTCATGAGGAGGTGATTTTTTGTTTTTAATAATAGTTTTAGAAGTAGTTCTCTTGACTTTTTAAAGTAAATAAATATTATGAAACGTGAAATAAAAAACAACTAAAAAAATATAAAATGGAACCAATTATTGTAAATTACGTATTAAGTTTACTACATGTATTAGCCGCCGTGATATATTGGCTAATAATGAACGATCTCATAAAGGGAGATCATGTGCTTGCAAAAGCACTAAAATCATCAATATCACTATTTCTTCTAATTACAGTGCCGAATTACTGGTTTGATGGACTTTTCCAAGATCCTATATACCAAGTAGTCTTGTATACAAGTAGCTTGTGGGCAATAGTCGGATTTATAGTATTCTTTTGCAATTTTTTTAGAAAAACGCAAGTAGAATACTAATATGAATTTACTTCCAGTATATCTCACTGGAAATTTTTTATTTTCTCTTGTAAAACCCTTTCACTTACCTATAAAAAAGCAATTTATCTTTTTTTGAAAAGAAGCTATGGCAACAAATCTAGAGCGTATGAATGAACTCCTTGATTTTTGGATGAAAGATAAGACTTTCCAGAGATCTATTGATGAAAGAGCAGAGGCGATGAGCTATAAATTCTTTGATGGTCCTCCTTTTGCGAGTGGAAGCCCCCACTATGGGCATCTTTTGGCTGGAAGTATCAAGGATGTGATCCCAAGGTATAGAACCATGAGAGGATATAAAGTAAAGAGAAAGCGAGGTTGGGACTGTCATGGTCTCCCTGTAGAAAAGGCAGTAGAAAAAGCACTTTGAATTGATGGGAAAAAGGACATTGAAGATAAAATCTGAATTGAAACCTTTGTAGAAAAGTGTAGAGCTTATGTAAATCAAACGAACGCTGATTGGAAGCGGTTTGTGGATCATACTGGACGCTGGGCTGATATTGAGAATCCGTATTTCACGATGGATTTGGATTTTATGGAGAGCGTGATCTGGTGTTTCTCTAACATTTACAATCAAAATAAGGTCTATAAAGGATTTAAGGTACAGGGATACTGCCCAAGCTGTGCAACTCCGCTTGCCAACAACGAAATCTCTGATGGTTATGAAGACAAGCAAGATATGGCAATCACCATCAAGTTTGCTCATCAAGCCCCAAAAAGTAGTGCATACGAAACTTCTGAAGATGGTTTTATTGATGTAGTAGCTGGAGTGATCAGAGATGGCGAGGGTCGCTATGCGATGATTCATCACATGAAGGAGAATCTCTGGTTTTTCCCTGGTGGAAAAGTTGAAAAAGGAGAATGCCGAATCGCAGCACTCAAAAGAGAACTCAAAGAAGAAATCGGAGTTGAAGCTGAAGAAAAGCACTATCTCGGAGCGGTCAAAATCATTCATCTCGGAAAACCTTACAGAGTCCATTGGTTTGAAGTAACGACTAATGATACGCTAAGCGTTCAGGAAAGCGAGAAGCACAATGCACTCGTTTGGGTAAAAGAAGAAAAGTCTGAAAACAGTCTCGGATTTACCCTTAATATCAACGGAACGATTATTGATGATGAAAAGGAACTTGCGCATGATTTCATTGATTTTCATCTTTTCAAAAAGGTTTTGGATCCTGAGGATAAAGGCTTGATTGAGGGGAAATTCAACTTCCTCGCTTGGACGACGACGCCTTGGACTTTGCCGAGCAATATGTTTCTCGCGGTCGGAGCTGAGATTGACTATGTGACTGTTTACGATCCTGAGAGCCAAGAATACTATGTCATGGCAGAAAACCTTTTGAAAAAATACTACAAATCCCCAGACCAATACAAATTTATCTACAAGCAGAAAGGAAAAGAGCTTAAAAATCTGACTTATCAACCGCTCTTTGACTACATTCCAAATTCCAAGATTCCAACTGAATACAAGAGTCAGTTTTTCCAAATTTTGAACGGAGATTTCGTAAGTACTGAGGATGGAACCGGAATCGTGCATATCGCACCGACCTTTGGAGAAATAGACTTTATGGCGGTAGCGGAACTTCTCGGTGAACAGCATGCTTTGGAGTGGCTCTTTATGCCGGTTGATGAGTATGGTTGCTTTGATGAGCAAGTGCCTAACTATCAAGGGATGAAAGTCTTTGATGCCAATAAGCTCGTGATGGATGAACTCAAAGCGAGAAAAGTGACGGTGAAAGCGGAATCCATAACCCACTCCTATCCTCACTGTCGAAGATGCCATTCTCCATTGATCTACAAGGCAATGTCAAGCTGGTTTATCAAGGAGAAGGAAATGAACGCTCAGACCTACCAACAAGCTGAGCAAATCAATTTCGTGCCTGAGACCGTAAAAAACAGATTCGTGAATGGACTTCAGCAGGCTCCTGACTGGAATATCGCGAGAAATAGATACCGAGGTTCTCCTTTGCCGATTTGGCAGAATGTGGAAGATCCTGAAGATCGCTTCTCGCTTGGGACGCTAGATGAGCTTTATCATCTCACAAAAACAGGATCAAAAAATCTGACCAAAAACCTCTTTATCCGCCACGGAAGGACTGATTTTAACGATGAGAAAAAGTTTGATGGACTTGGGGTTTCTGTCTTGACTTCAGAAGGACAAACACAAGCCAAGGCACTCGTTGAGAAGTTTGCAAAGCTAAAAGAAGAAAAAGCCGATCTCGTTTTCGTAGTTTCTCCTCTTCCAAGAGCGTGGGAAACCCTGAAACCAAGTCTGATTTCTTTCTTTGATGAAACTCTTGTTGCTGACTGCGAAAAGAAATACTTTGAAATCGTAAAGAGCTATCAAGAAGCTTTCAAGAACGGAACTTTGCTTGAAATCGTGCAGGGAAGCGATGAGCAAAATATTTTCCAGCTTCACGAGCAGATTTTCGTGGATTTGAGGATGACCGATCACCTTTCTTTTGAGGACCAAGGGAAAGTTCAGCCTTGTGATCTTTTGAACTGGCAAGATGCGAACAAACCCATCGGAACTAATGGTGAAACGACTGAAACCATGTTTACGAGAGTAAAAAATGCTGTGCAGTATTGGAATGCAAAGTTTGCGACCAAAACGCTCATCTACGCTTCTCACAACGATACGATTGCGATGGCGAGAAAAGCTTTCCGCAACTTTGATTATGCGAGCAAGAGAAAGCAGTTCTTGACTAAAAATGGAGAAATTCAGACTCATTACCGAGATAATGCGAGAAATACCGAAGTGGATCTTCATAAACCGTATGTAGATTCTTACTGGGGAATCAGAGAAGGTAAGACCTACAAGAGAATCCCTGAAGTAATGGATTGCTGGTTTGAATCAGGTTCTATGCCGTTTGGACAGGATCACTACTTAGGAGAAGAAAAAGCTGAACTCACCTATCCAGCAGACTTTATCGCTGAGGGACTAGATCAAACCAGAGGTTGGTTCCGTTCTCTCCATGTCGTAGGACATGCCATCAAAGGAGAAAATGCCTTCAAAAATGTGATCGTAAACGGGCTGATTCTCGCAGAAGACGGAAAGAAAATGTCAAAAAGTCTGAAAAACTATCCGGATCCCAAAGGACTCATTGAAAAACGAGGAGGAGATGCTTTCAGACTCTATACTTTGAGTGCTCCTGTTGTAAGGGCCGAACCAATGAGATTCGCTGAAAAGGGAGTAGAACAATGCTTCAAAGATTTCAATATTCCACTAGAAAATGTCTTCAAGTTCTTTGAAACCTACGCGAAAATTGATAAGCGAAAGAGTGATGGAACTGAGGTTTTCTTGATGAGGCATGCAAAAGCTGAAGGACAAGGCATGAATGATCCACTTACTGCAGAAGGGAAAGCTGAACTTGAAAGTCAAGAAACGAGAGAAAAAATCATCAGACTTAATCCTGATATTATCGTTCATACGCCATTTTTGAGAACGAAAGCCACTGCCGAATATGTCCAGCAAACCATAAAAACCCTTACAGGAAGAGAAATCCCGCTTCAAGTGATCAATCCGCTTGGCGATGACAATGCAAAAAAATCCTATATGAAAGCTCTCTATGATGACCTTTTGAAAGAGCATCAAGGGAAAAGAATTTTGATCGTTGGTCATACCTATACTTTAAGAACTATCCGAGAGATTCTTTATGAAAACTATCTTGAAGATTATGCTTATACCGAAGTTCAAAGACAAGAAGGACTCAAGCAGCTTGAAGTCGTTAAACTTCCAACCTATCAGATTGCAAATGAGCTTGATAAGTGGATTCTCGCAGAACTTCATCAGACTTTGAAGCTTGTAGACCACTACCTTGAGGCTTGTGAACTTGATGCTGCCCTCAAAAGCGGAATGGAATTCATTGAGAAGCTTACCAACTGGTATCTTAGAAGAAGTAGGAGAAGATTCCGAGGAAGCGAGATGACAACTGATAAACATTCAGCTTATACTACTTTATTTGAGGTCTTGAGCACCTATCTCCAGATGATGGCTCCATTTACGCCGTTCATTACTGAGGAACTTTGGCAGAAACTTCAGGCTTTTGTTGCTGGTAAAGAAGGAGAAAAAGCTGAATCGATCCACCTTTCTTATTGGCCATTTGCGAGCGAGAAATACATTGATCAGCAGCTTATGGAAGAAATTACAACCGTGAGAAAAGCGATCAAGCTTGCCCTTTTCATCAGATCAAAGAACAAAATCGCGGTAAAGCAGCCTCTACAAAAACTTGGATTAAAACTATAACATCCCAAAAACGATAAAAAATCTCCTTGATTAGAAAATTTAAGGTACCAAAAACCATTAACATCACAAATTTTCTATCTGGCAAGGAGATTTTTCTAATCTAAGTAAAAAAAATCTGACTTTATGATATTTCTAAGTATAATGATAGCGTATTGATTATTTTAATCTCATATCCGCATTATGATAAAAAATTTAAATACAAAAATAGAAAGTTCTTACAAAAAATGAAAAAAAAATAGACGACTAAAAGTCATTTTTCTTAGTGGAGGTCTCTTTTTTCTACTTTTTCAGATGTCAGGAGTAATTGCAGCAGGAGGGAACACTGAAGCACAAATAATGACAGAACAACTTGTTTCTTGGAACAACTTTCTCCAAGTACTATCAAGTATCGCCTATGTTATTTTGCGACCGCTCATTGCACTTGCAGGACTCTTGATGGACAACCAGCTGATCTATGGTTCATTCATGCATCTTGATACTGCACTCTGGAAAATCTGGCAAATTGTCAGAACCTTTGCCAATTACGCTTTAGGACTAATTTTTTTAATCTGAATTTTAATTTATAATCTCTCACCAGAAAGAAAAATCTGATCGGTACTGAAGGGAATCGATAAACCTCAAGATCTCATCAAAAAAACACTAATTGCCAGTATTTTGATCCAAGCAAGTTGGTTTATTCTCATGGCGGCAGTCGATCTTTCTACTATTTTAACCTATACTGTTGGAGCAATTCCAACGACGTTGGTAGGAAATACAGATATGACCGGAATGGATTCACGTATCCTTGGAATGAACACCTTTCTCAATCTCTGAGATGAAGGAATCCAGAAAGACAAAACAACCGATGAAGCTATTGTAACCTATTGGAATACCAAACAATGAAATTCTGAAAAATATATTGCTCCCTGCAGAACTATAGAAGTCTGATCTGGAAAAGAAGGACAAAGCTTCATTATAGGGAGGAAGTTCTCTACACTTATCTGATGAAGCGATAAAACTCCACTTCAAATGGAAAAATGATATTGTGTTTATTATGGATCTCTTATTTCATTTTCAGAACTCAATCTCTCTCAAGGAGAAAGCTTCTCCCAAAAAATGCAAACCTTTGAGTCAGATGTCAAAAAAAGTAGTGAGGCAGAAAGAAATGCATTAGTAAAAGCAGGTATGATTTATCCTATTACTCCATGAAGAATTATTGCTTGATCTGATACAGTTTGATTATCAGTCCTTATTGGAAAAAACACTTATACAAGTAAAGGAATTAATCCAGAATGTAAAATTTTCTGAGTTGTTTCCCCAAAAAAAGATAAGGAGGGAAAATTTCAATGTCTATATAATAATACAGAACTTTCTATTTCAAATATTATTAGCAAGGCAAAAGCGATGACCGGACCTTTTACCTCGCTCTATACGAGCATGCTAAATTTCTCTAGTCTCGGGACGAGCAATTTGGGAATATGGCAAAATTTTATTGTAGCTTTAATTAATGCAGGATTTGCAATATTATTACTTCTTCCTCTTGTTGCTCTTGTTGCCGTTTTATTCGCAAGAATTGGAATTTTGCGATTGGCTATAGCACTTTCACCCTTTATTGTTCTTATCCGTATTTTTGATAAATTATTTCCAAAAGATATTCTACCGAAATACATCGCTCTGGATGAACTCATAAAACTACTTGTAGCACCTGTCTTAATTTCATTTGCAGTCAGTCTTTCTCTTGTTTTTATGACAGCCTTAAAAAGCTCTCTCTGAAATACAAACGTAGGACTTGACGAAGAAAATGGAAACACAAACTCAAAAAAAATCGTCAGAGAAATTTCAGGCATGGATATTGATGATAACGGAAATCTTAGTTTTCTCGGATTTATCAAAATTAAATTTGATAACGCATTAATTAATTTCTCTTGGTTCTTAACAATGATTTTTGGAATTTGAATAACTCGATTCTTGCTTTTTTGGGCAATCAAACAAACAAAAATAGGAGAAAGCATTGGCTCAAGTCTTCAAAAATTCTGAGAAAATACCTTATGAACTCTACCAATTATTCCTATCGGAGAGAAATGAGTCGGATTTAACGCAGTTAAAACTCTAGCAAATGATCCTGATAAACTTACTTGAGATTTAATCAAACAAATGGAAATTGATCAGACAAATAGGGTAAGTGCTTTGTTTGACAAAGACAAAAGAGAAGAATTACAAGCAAAAAATCTAACTTCAACATTCTTTAATACACCAGAGAGTTCTCCAGTAGAACACTTCAATATTGATACTAATAATCTTGCTGGAGAATTGAGCACTTTTGAAAGAATAGATACAGATAGAAAAGCTCATTTTAGCAATACCTCATGAAGTCTACAAAAAATGCAAGACTGGGCAAATAGAATACGAAAAGATCAATTAAATAAAGCAGAAAATGCACAATGAGATCCAGAGAACCCAGAAACTGAGGCTGGAAAAGCAAAAGAAGCCCTGAACAACATTCTTAGTAACTCCAGTATTCAAGGCGTAAAAACAATAAAAAGTTGAGAATCAGGAGATATAAAGATAGGAACCTCAACATATAAAATCGAAAATAATCAATTAACAATAAAATCTTAATCATTTATCAACTATACTCTTCATGATTCGACAAAAAAAACAAGATCACAAAATCAAAATCTGAATCTTATTTATAGTAGGACTTGTTTTCTTTGTAAATCAGACTTTTGCAGCAAACTCTTGTGATCCTGAAACCGTAGAAGGACTAACTCAACTTAAAAATGCCCTTATGCGAATTTGAGACATTGCTTCATGGATGTGGATCCTCCTTGGAAATTTAGCAGGAAAATTAATGACAAATACCTTGATCTATGGAGAATTCATGAATTTTGATACATTTCTCTGGAAAATCTGGCAAATCTCTAGAACCTTTGCTAACTATACGATCTGATTTATTTTTCTATATCATATTCTAAAATATCTTCTTATCCCATCTGCAAAAACCAAATCTCCTACAGGAATTATTAAAGATCTCCTTATTACCTCTGTACTTATTCAAGCAAGCTGGTTTCTAGTAATGGCAACCATAGATATTTCTACTATCAGTCTTGCAACAATATCATCACTCCCCTCTCAAGTAATATCCGATAGTCAACACCTTCAAAATGAATTTATTACTGAAATGAAAAAAAACGAAATCATCGGTAAAGCACTTAACAAAAGAAATCCTCAAGCAACTGCAATCAATCCTTTTGTTGATAGATTTTCTGCTCTCAGGAAAGAACACGGATGGGAAAATATTGATATTGATCAAAACTCTCTACAAAAGCTTAGCGAAGAAAATCTTGTAGATGCAATTCTTCCTAAACCAGATAATCTCGCAGGACCTCTAACTTATATGTGATTCACAGTATTCAAAACCCACAATTTTTTGAGAGACTACAATATCAAAGATGCCAACTGTATAGAAGCTCTTACTAAAACAATCATAAGTCTTATTTTGGATGCATGAATGATTATTCTTTATGCTTTCTCACTAGCAATTTTAGTTATTATTCTAATTGTTAGAACTTTATATCTCTGGATATTTATAGCCCTTAGCCCAATTATCATACTGCTTAGCACTAAGCTATTAGATATAGGGAAAATCAGCTCTTTCCTTGACTGGAAAAAGATTCTAAAACTAATTTTTCAACCAGTACTATTTGCTTTATGGATCAGTATTATGTTTTTATTTATTGTAGTTGTCCAAGGATTCTTCCACGCCCAAAATGAAAGGGTAAACTTTGATAATGGAAGCATAACAATAAAAGAAAATTCACAACTTACAGAATCAAAAAAAAATTATTCCTCAGAACTAAGCATTGGAGAAAATGCCAAGTTTTTTGTTACCCAAGGAGCAAAATCTCTCTGAGATATACTACTCTGAATATTGACTCTCGCTATGATGCGATATTTTATCAAGTTAGCAATTACCTCTAAAACAGGCATCAGTGGATTAGACTCTTTCACAAAAAACATAAGCTGATTAATGGAAACAGCTGCATGAAACATAGGAGTAATCCCTACTCCTGTAGGACAAATCGGATTTAAACAAGTTTGGGATCCTAATACGGAAAATAGTCCTATTTTGAATAGTTGGAAAAATACACAAGAATCTAAACTTCAAAAAACGAATGCTGACCAAATCGAGAGCGTTCAAAATTTCCTTGGTGTAAATAATCAATGAACTAAGTCTCTTAGGAGTGATCAAAGTAGCAACCTTTCCAAAGCAGTGCAAACTAACATCGCGAGAAAAGAATTTGTAAACACAATAAATAGCATCAAACAGGAAAATAGAGGGATCAAATTTACAGAGCTTAAACCGCACATTATAAACTGGATTGATAATGGAAAGGATAAGGAATCAGAACTTAAAACCTATTTATGAACGAACTATACTTGGTCTAAAATAACGGGCAAAGACGATACTGAAACCGAAAAAAATCTGGAAACCGTTTTCAATACTCCAGGAGTTGCTCAGAATTTTTATACCAAAGTGCTTTGATGAGAAGGAAAAGTTTATAACTACAGCGATTTAAATTCAATTCGTGGAGAAGTAAAATAACATCTAGAAAGCAAAAACAAACTTATGATTGCAATTTCTCACTTAATCCCTAATCTTCAATCAGATTTTTAATGGATTGAAAAACAAATGCTCAGAAGTGATATACGTATGATTGCCTTGGATTTTGAAACAACTGGGCTAGAAATAAATACCGATGAACCCATTCAAATTGGGATTGTAGAATTTAATGCTGAAGGAGCGATTATTGGCTGATTTCAATCCTTAATTCGCCCAGAAAAGCCACTCAAAGAACTAAAAAGTATCGTCAGTTTTATAACCGGGCTTTCTATGGAGAAGCTCGAAACCGCGCCAACTCGTAATGAAATAGAACAAGAAATCTGAAGTTTTTTTGGAGAACAAACCATCATCATCGGACATAATATTGGATTTGATCTAGAATTCCTCAAAAAGTTTTTCCCAAACCTGAAATGGAAAGCTGAAATAGACACTTTTCGTTTAGCTCAGAGTTTAATTCATTATGCTCCTAGCTATGCACTAGAAATTCTCTGTGAAACTTTAGAGCAGAAGCCAAATTTTCAACAGATTCTGAAAAAATTTCAAATTACTCTCGGTGATGATGCGAGCTTTCATGACGCTTTTTTCGATTCTAAGCTCAGTATTGCTCTTTTTTGGTACCTCGTACAGAGAGTTGAAGTATTAACTGAAAAATATCCAATAGTCCACGAAATCATCAGGCAAAGTGAAGGAACTTTTGCCAATCTTTTTCAGAAAACAGACGAAAAACAGATTCAGAATTTGATGTTACCTCCACTAAAAAAGATCACTGCTCCTCACACCCAAATGCTTGTAGGAGACTACCCTTTTAGCTGGTCAGACCATATAAATGGCAAAAAATTTCAAGTTAAAAACCTAGAATTCAAAAAACTTCTTTCTTCACTCGCAACCAATAAACAGACCATCTTTGCGTTCTCTAATCGTTCAAAACTTGATATAGCAAAAAACCTCTTAAATGACTTATGAA
>ERZ773018.785-NODE-785-length-18182-cov-20.157500_pt1 | contig 18182 bp, 18 predicted proteins | sample MGYA00580840_ERZ773018 | MGnify/ENA primary metagenome ERZ773018 (study PRJEB29015, sample SAMEA2738125) | human oral metagenome | biome: human oral; feature: human-associated habitat; material: saliva | place: China | collected 2256 ... | reverse complement strand
CTCAGAAAAAAATATAAAAGAATTAGAAAATCAGCTACTTTCTAAAATCGGATATTTTAGTCCAAGAAAGAAGGATGCGATCCAATATGAAAAAGTGAATCGCTATCTCTATCTCGTGAGATTGATGTATGAATTAAAAGATCGTCTTCATGAAGACGGATTAGTCATCACAGTACACAATGGGCAACAAAGATTCCAAAAAGCAAATTCTCTCATCAAAGAAATCAATACGACAAGCAATCAACTTCTGGCCATTGAGCGCTCATTTGATTTTGAAGTAGAAAATTCTCCTGTTGAGAAAATTGGACCAGGAAGTGAACTTTTATGATTTCTCATCCACTTGTCGATGAATATATCGAACTGGCAGAGAGAGGTAAAATTGTTGTCAATCATGAGAGAAAGTTGCTGTTTAAAATTATCAAAGAGAAAATATATACTCGTGATGATTTATACTTCGATAATGAATTAATCGATAAGTTTATAAGATTTGCAGAAAAGAATTTTTTCCCTCTGGCTAAATATCAGTTATTCTTAACTCCATTTATTTTTCTTTTTAGAAAATCAGATGGAGAACCTCAATTCGATGAATACCTCTACACACTTGCTCGTGGAGGTGGTAAGAATGGCTTCATGTCAGCAAGGGATAATTTCTTCATCAGTCCACTTTATCCAATCAGAGATTACGATGTGACCATCACAGCAAATTCTGAAAAACAAGGGAAAGTATCTTTTGAGGAAGTTTATGAAACAATCCAAAGACGAGGTTTAGAAGACCATTTCTATTTAACAAAAATGTCAATCATAGGTCGAGCGAATAACTCGGTCTTTTCTTTTCGGACAAACAATCCTAAGACCATGGACTCTGCCCGTGATGGTTGTTTAGAGTTTGATGAGATACACCAATTCGAGAATGACTCAGCGGTTAAAATTCAGCGGTCAGGTCTTGGTAAAATTGCTCACGCTCGGACATTTTACAACGGTACGAATGGCCATGTTCGTGAGGGGTTCTATGACAAGATGATAGAAAAATCTATGCAAATCTTGAATGGAGAAGTAGAAGACTTTAGATTATTCCCTTTTATCTGCAAACTAGACGATGCTGCAGAAGTGGACGATATGAAGAATTGGTCAAAAGCAAATCCGATGTTGGATGAAAGCACTCCTTACGCTAAAAGGTTGCTTGCTCGTACAAAAGCTGACTATGATGATCTCGAACTTGAACCGTCTGGAAGACAAGAGTTTATGACAAAACGAATGAACCTTCCAGAAGCAGACCTTGAGAAAGATGTTACATCTCGTGAGAAATTAGTTGCTTGCTTACGTGAACCAGGTGTCGAATTGAAAGGTCGGTCATGTGTTGCAGGGTTCGACTATGCGAGTATTCGAGACTTTGCAAGCGTTGGTTTGTTATTTAAAAATGGTGATGATTTTATCTGGAAGCAACACTCATTTGCTCGAAAAGCATTCTTAAACGCATTCAAGCTTAAAGCTCCTATTCAAGAGTGGGCAGATAAAGGCTTATTTACGATTGTGGACGGTCCTAGTATTGACCCTCGCTTATTGGTTGAAAAATTAAACGAATGGAGCAGAGATTATCAAATCGAGCTAGTCTGCGCCGATGGTTTTAGAATGGACTTGTTAAAACCACTGCTTGAAGAAGCAGGGTTTGATTATGAGTTTTTGAGAAATCCAGGAGCAATTCAATCCAAAGTAGCACCAATCATTGAAGACGGTTTCGCAAATGAAAGGTTTATATTTGAGAATGACAACTCAATGATTTGGTATACAGATAATACTTATGTCAAGGAGGATAAAGACGGGAATAAACGATTCTTGAAGAAAGAACCTGTCAGAAGAAAGACAGATGGATTTCACGCTATGATTGCAGCACTCTACAAACGAGAATTGATACAAGAATCAAATGTAAGTGAATTTCTCGATGTGCTGACCGATTGGAATTATTAATTTTTGGGTGGGTGGTAGGCAAAAGTAATTAAAGAAAGGAGGATGTGCCTTGGGATGGCTAAATTTATTTAAGCGCGAAGTACCAGAACCTGGTTTTGAGTTTGAAGAACTGGAAAGAATGTTTGGTAATCTTTACTTGAAAAGTCTTGCAGTTGATAAGTCAGCTGAGTTTATCGCTCGTATCTTTGCAAAGTCTGAGTTTAAATATCTTGAAAAAGATAAGGCAAAGCGTTCCGATTGGTATTATTTGCTAAATGTCAGACCTAACAAGAACGAATCAGCTTCAGATTTCTGGCAGAAAGTCGTATACCGACTGATCACCAAGAATGAAGTTTTGATTTTCTTGACAAAGGATGACCAATTACTTGTAGCTGACTCGTACATACGTACCAAGTACGCTGTGTTTGATGATGTATTTGAGTCTGTGACTTGCAGAGGCTACACGTTTGAAACTCGTTTTAAAATGAGTGATGTAATTTTCTTGCAGTACAACAACAATAGACTTCAAGAGTATGTATCAGACTTATTTACAGATTACGAAAAACTTCACTCAAGAATGGTCGATGCGATAGCTAGAAATAATCAAATCCGTGGGATTTTAAACACAAAAACAAATGGTAGTTTTGATAAAGAAAAACTAGACAATTTAAAATCTTACGCAGATTTGCTCTTTAAGTCATTCAGCAATAAAACCATAGCAATCGTACCATCTCAATCAGGGATGGAATATTCGGAGTTGACGAATACAACAGGAACTTCAACGATGTCTGTTGACGAATTGAAAAAATTACGTAGGCAGTCAGATGATGAAGTTGCTGAAATTTTGGGAATTCCAACTGCATTATTGCATGGAGAAATGGCTGACTTAGAAAATAGTCGTAAGATGTTTAATAGCTTTTGTTATCAATCACTAGTGAAGAAAATAAGTGATGCTTTAAATTATTCAATACTTTCAAGAAGCGCCTACAATGATGATAAACGATTTGTGATTGTCGGAGAAGGTCAAAGAGACAAATTCGCTCTAGCTGAAAGTATTGACAAGCTAGTTTCATCTGGTTCAATGCTCATTAACGAGGTTCGTGCAGAGCTTGGCCTTGAAGCCGTACCATGGGGCGACAAGCCTCTAATCACCAAGAATTATCAACTTGGTGAAATAGAAGAGAAAGGAGGTACGGAAGTAGATGAAGATAATTCAGATTAAGGGGACGATTATTTCTAACGATGAACGCTGGATTTATGATTGGTTTGAGTGGGAAGCTACTGCACCAAAAGATGTTATCCTTCCTGAAAGTGGTGAACCGATTGAGGTTCATATTAACTCAGGCGGTGGAGATGTCTATGCAGGTAGTGAAATCTATACTGCTCTACGCTCATATCAAGGCGATGTAACTGTTAAGATTGTCGGTATTGCAGCAAGTGCAGCAAGTGTGATTGCAATGGCAGGCGATACAGTTGAAATCAGTCCTACTGCTCAAATCATGATCCACAATGTGTCATCAAATGTAAGTGGAGACCACAATACTCTACTTCATGAAGCAGGAGTTCTGGAAGGATTTAATAAATCCATCGCAAACGCTTATGTTCATAAGACAGGTAAAGCGCTAGATGAATTACTTGAACTAATGGATAAAACAACATGGTTCGATGCAGAATCAGCTTTAAACCATGGATTTGTAGACAAAATTATGTTTACAAACGAATTTGCACCTACTTTGGTAGCTAGTGAAACTCCTATGATTCCAAGCGATTTTATTGATAAGATGAAGTCAGCAATGACTCCAGATATTGATAAACTCGCTGAGCTGGTAGCTAATAAGCTAGAAGCTCGACAAATCGCAAAAGAGACTTTTGAAAATAGCGAATTTGTACAGAAGAAATTCAATTTTCCAGAAAGTCAAGAAAATAACACAGACAAGACTGTTCCAAAAGGGTTCGGTCTTTTTATGTTTTAAGAAAGGAAACACAACATAATGAAATTATCTAATGAATTTGAAACACAACGTCAAGCATTCTTGAACGCTGTATCAACTGGAGCACCTCAAGAAGAGCAAGCTAAACTTTACAATGACATGATTGAGTCAATGAGTAATGAAATGATGGCTCAAGCTCGTGATGCTGCTCGTGAAGAAGTATCAGCTTTGAACCCATACGATGCTAAACTTACTGCTGAAGCTCGTGAGTTCTTCAATGACATTGAAAAAGCTGCACCTAAAGGTGTTGAAAAACTCTTCCCACAAGAAACCATTGATCGCATCTTTGACGACATGATTAAAGCTCGTCCATTACTTCAACATATCGGTCTTAAAAATGCTGGTATCCGTTTGAAATTCCTTAAATCAGAGCAAACTGGTCAAGCGCTTTGGGGCAAAATCAATGGAGCAATTCAAGGACAACTTAAACAGGAATTTAAAGACGAAGAAACAATTCAAAACAAATTGACTGCCTTCGTTGTAATTCCAAAAGATGCTGAAAAATTTGGTCCAGCGTGGTTGCAATCATTCGTATCTGCTCAAATCACAGAAGCATTTGCAGCAGCACTCGAAGCAGCATTCTTGAATGGTGACGGGGACAACAAACCAATCGGTCTTTCTCGTACACTTACAGGTACTGTTGCAGGCGATAAGACAACTTACGCTGAAAAGACAGCACAAACTGGAAAACTTACATTTGCTGACTCAACAACAGTAGTAAAAGAGTTGACTAAGGTTTACAAATACCACTCAACAAAAGCAGATGGAACTACTCCAGTCGCAGTCGAAGGTAATCTTGTAATGGTTGTTAACCCAGCAGATGCTTGGGATGTGAAGAAACAATACACTTCATTGAACGCTCAAGGTGTGTACATCACTGCTATGCCTTACAACCTTATCTTGGTTGAGTCAGTAGCACAAACAGCTGGTAAAGTCACTACATTCGTTAAAGGTCGCTACGATGCATTTGTAGGCGGTGGAATTGAATTTGGTCGCTTCACAGAAACTTACGCTCTTGAAGACTTGAACCTCTACACTGCTAAGCAATTCGCTTACGGTAAGGCTCATGACGAAAAGACCGCTGCAGTTTGGACTTTACAACTCCCTCAAGCTTAATTAGGGGTTAGATCATGACTTCAGAAGTAGAACTTCATCCCCTCCTTGAACCTTTTAAGGAGCGGATGAAGATTTTTCATAGTGGAGAGGACAATAACCTCTCACGGATGTTGGAAAGCTCTGAAGCTAACATCTTTAGCCTTGTTGGAAGTCAGCGTCCAACTGAACCACGAGTTCGAGAGTTAATTTTAGAGCGTGCTAGATACGTCTATAATGACCAAGTGGAGTTCTTCTACGAAAACTTCCAAGGGGATTTAATGGCGCTATCTCTTGAAAATTACAAAGCGGAGGAATAACGTGATTAGAGTTTTAAAAGAATTCTTTGACCTTGAAGCAGGTCAGTTCCGTCCAGTAGGTTCAACATTTGAAGCGACAAGAGAACGATTTGAAGAAATCGATTCTATCTTGCCTGGATTTGTTGAATGGGGCAAACAAAAAGCAGAAGTAGTTACAAATATTGAGTTACCAGAAGAATAAACCTCAGTATCGTTATAAAAAGCCAGAAGCTCAAAATGGAGATTTGAGAACCCCTTTAACTTTCTATACTTCTAAAGTTGAGGATGGAGTAGATGGTCGAGATGTGAGTTTTGAAAAAGCTTTTAATACAATGGGGCAAGTTTACTCACCTAGCATGAAAGATATTGAGATTGCTAGTGGTAAGTCAATGAGAGCAAAAATGACTCTGAAAATTCGTGATCCTTTAGCAGATTATCAGCCAGAAAATCAACACTTTGTTGAAGTTGGAGACATTCGCTTGGCTAACAAGAAATGGCAAATAATCGATATACGTCCTGATTATGACAATCGGGATTTTTTGATAGTCATAATTGGTGGTGGTCAAGATGTCTAGTGGTGCTGAATTAAAAGGCTTTGATGATGTTCTAAGAAACCTTGAAATGCGCCTTGGAGATGCAAAGGTTAAGCGTGCAACTAGTCGAGCATTAAAGGCAACTGCAAATGAGACACTGGAAGAATTTAAAGGCGCTTTAGAAGTCTTTAAAGATACAGGAGAAACCATTGAAAGTGCGACTGCTGGTCGTGTGACTGGTCTTCCTGTCGGTGTTCCAGTCATTAAGATTGGTTTTGGTGATGGTTCACGTTGGCGCTTGGTTCACTTGAATGAGTTTGGATATGCTAAAAATACACATCCAAGAGGTTTTGGTGTTATCAGACGATTTTCAGAAGAAAACGCTCAAAAATATAAATATCGTATTGCTAGCCACTTAAAGATTGAGGGATTTAGATGATTAAAGACAAACTAACTGAACTCTACAACGCTTTGAAAGAAGATAAGACTTTAGCTGGTATTAGTATCAAGTCATTCGAACGTCCTGAAACTTTATCAAGTGACAAGACAAGTATTGTCATTAAACCTGTTGGTTCACCAATGCAGGCAGTAAAGGGCAGTGATACAAGTTTAGCAAAGGTTTTTCTCTATCAAATCAATGTAGAGTCAAAGAACCGTGTGGAGTGTAAAGAACTCCAAAGAAAAATTGAAAAGATTATGGAAGAACAAGGATTTTATCAAACCACAGGTGGCTTAGATGAATGGATTCCAGAAATCAAACGCTACGTAGACGCTCGGACTTACAAGGGTAGGAGTGCTCTATATGAAGAATATTAAAAATTAAGAAAGAGGTGCTATAAATGGCATTAGTTGGTTTTAAACGTATGACAGTTCGTGTGTTGGATGGAAATGCTACTCCAACATTAGGACAAAACCTATTTGTAATCGAAGGTCAAACTGGTAAAGGTGCGACTCGTACCGCTAAGATTTCAGGTCTTGCAAGTGATCCAGTAAAAACTTATGGTAGTGACGTTGCTTACCACGTATCAAACCGTGGTGTTGGTGACGTTAAGATGGAAATGACTGCAGTTGATATCCCTTCAACTGTACTTGCTAAAATCCTCGGACACGTAATCAAGGATGACATCATTGGTATTGGTGCTGACACAGTAGCTCCATACTGCTCAGTTATGCTTGAATCTAAAGCTGCAGACGGCACACAAGCACAAGTCGGTTTCTTCAAAGGTCAATTCTCAATGGATGCTGAGGAACTTGAAACCCTCAAAGACAAACAAGAAGAACTTCCAGATGATAGCTTAAGCTTCTCAGCTATCGCAAGTGACGATGAAGACACTTCAGGCCTTTACTACATCAAGTACATTGGTAAGGATGAAGAAAAACTCAAGAAATTCAAAGGACAACTTAAAATGGTTGTTGCAGGGTAGAAGGAGAGCGCAAGCTCTCTTTTTATCTTATTTCTAGAAAGGAAAGAATATGGCTACGGTTAAATTTTTAATTAAAAACGAAAAAGGACAAGATGTTCAAAAAACTAGTAAGGAAATCACTACTAAAGATTATCGTAACTACCTGATCATGAATGAAGCTTTAAACGATGATTTGTCTGAAGTAGAAAAACTCGATAAACAGTTAGAGTTCATTGCTTCATTGTTTGAAGATGTAGAAGTGGATGAGTTGCTAGAATTCACTGATATGGCTGACATCTTTGCAGTTTTCACAGATATTTACTCTCATCTCATTGGTGATGTTGACCCAAAGGGGAAAAAATAGAACCAAAGGAAGCGCTAAAAAGGTTCTACGGATTCGTCAAACAAGCTACTGAAGGTCCATACGGTATGAGTATTCGTGATGTCATGGATACGAGCTGGGAGGATTTAATGGGAGTTATTGGCGAAACAGAATCAGCTAAGAAAGAAGAAGTAATGGACCTAGCTGACTTTCTGGAAACAATTTAAAAAAGGAGGATTAGAATGGCAGGTGGAACGCCACTAGGACAAATGTATATTGAGCTAGGGCTGGACGTATCAAAATTTAATCCTACACTTAACGGTGCTAAGAATGCAGTGAAGTATTTCCAAAGCAATGTTAAGGCGCTAGATAGTTCTCTGAAAGATAATGGAAAAAACACAGACTTACTACAAGCAAAATACAAGACTTTAGGACAAGCGATTGGATCACAAAAAACAGTCTTGGATGAAATGAAAAAGAGTTTTGATAAACTCGAACCAGGCACTGCTAAGTTCGATAAAGCAGCTGCAGATATTGAGCGTGAAAATGCTAAGTTAGCAGCAATGGAAGGACAACTTAGACGTGTTGAACAAGCATTGATTGCAATAGGTAAAGAAAATAGTTTTGCCGCTCGTATAAACAAGCTTGGAGATGGTTTGATTAAGGGTGGAGATAAGATTAAAGCGTTTGGAGATAATGTTTCAACGTTTGGTGGAAAGTTAACTACTGGCTTAACTGCTCCATTAGTTGCAAGTGTAGGTTTGATTACTAAAGCAGCAATCGACTATGAATCTGCATTTGCTGGGGTTAAAAAGACAGTAGATGAAACTGCCACTGTATCTTATAAAAACTTGTCAGACGGTATCCGTCAAATGGCTAAAGAATTGCCAGCTAGTGCAGTTGAGATTGCAAACGTAGCAGAAGTTGCAGGTCAGTTAGGTATTAAGGCAGAAGATATCTTGTCATTCTCACGTACCATGATTGATATGGGAGAGTCAACCAACTTGAGTGCTGAAGAAGCTGCAACTGCAATTGCTAAAGTAGCAAATATTATGGGTTTGACATCAGACGATTATTCAAGGTTCGGTGCATCAGTTGTAGACCTTGGTAATAACTTTGCTACGACTGAAAAAGACATCGTAATGATGGCCAATCGTTTGGCGGCAGGTGGTAAACTAGCTGGACTAACTGCACCTGAAATCTTAGGTCTTGCAACTGCCATGAGTAGTGTAGGTATTGAAGCAGAAGCAGGTGGTACTGCCATGACTCAGACACTTACTGCTATCGGTAATGCAGTTTCATTGACAACCAAGGACTCAGCAGACGACCTTGCATTGATTGCTAAAGTTGCAGGAACAACATCAGAAGAGTTTCAACAGGCTTGGAAAGAGAAACCAGCTGAAGCTTTACAATCCTTTATCAAAGGTCTTAACACAGCGCACGAAAAAGGCGCAAACATGGATGCTATCTTGATGAAGTTAGGCATGACAGGTATTAGGCAAGGAAACATGCTTAAATCTCTAGCTTTATCATCAGATAAAATGAGTGCGGCAGTAAATCGTTCTAATCAAGCATGGAAAGAAAACACTGCCTTGACTAATGAAGCAAATAAACGGTACGAAACCACTGAATCTCAACTTAAAATGTTTAAAAACCAAGTAACTGATTTAGCAATTGAATTTGGAGGCCCTCTTTTAAAAGCTTTAAGAGAAGGACTAAAAGCAGGAAAACCTTGGCTTGAAACATTAGCTAAGATGGCTAAACAGTTTAGCTCTATGTCTGAGGAACAACAAAGAAATATTCTCAAATGGGGAGCTTTAGCAGCAGGAGCTGGGCCAGCATTAACCATTTTAGGAAAAGGAATTGGAATCATTGGAAATTTAACACAAGGACTTGGTTGGCTTACTAAAGGAGCAGGAAAAGCGGTTGGCGGTCTATCCTTAATGTCTAAGACCTTCCAAGCATTTAAAACAACTGGAAATCTAACCTCTGCATTCCAACTTGCAAGCTCTGGCATGACATCATTCGGAACTGCTACGGTTTCAGCTTCATCATCAACAGGATTGCTAGGGACATCTATGAGTTTGCTTGCAAATCCTTTAGGATTGATAGTTGGTAGTATAGCCTTAGCAACTGCAGGTCTTGTCTATCTTGGGAATGAGAAAGATAAAGCAAGAATCAAGGTTGAAGAATTTGGCTCACAATTAAGCGATACTGCAAGAGGAGAGTTAAGAAGCTTCCAAAAAACAGTAGATGAAACTGCTACTGCAGTCGCAAACTTTGGAACTCACGCTGGTGATGTAGAAAAAGTCACAGGTGCTTTTAAGAAACTTTATGATGAAGTAGCAGAGAGCGCAGAGAAAGCCAATAAACGTATGGAAGAACTAGGCGCTAAATGGGGTCTTAGTGAAGAAGATATTGCTAGAGCTAGAGAAAAGAATGGTCAGGTTGTATCTAATACAGAGTCCATGATGAATCAAATTAATGAGATTTATCAGCGACACAATGGAGATGCAAGCAAGTTTTCTCAAGAAGAAAAAGAAATCATCTTGAACAACCAAAATGAGATGATTAAAGCTAAACTCTCAATGATGGACTTATCAGCTGAACAACAAAAAGCAGCACTCCAAGCTCTGAATGGAGAAATTAGCAATCTAAATGAAACTCAATTAAAACATACAAAAGATGTTCTTAAACAAGCTTTAGATGAAGAAAAGACTCTTTACGAAACATCTAAAAGCGAACTAGGAGAGTTGCTAAAAGGTAAGGCGATAGATCAAGAGACTTATAATAAGAAGATGCAGGAGCTTGAAGCAAACCACACTCAAACGATGGAAGCTTTAGGTACTAAGTATTATCAAGTCATGAAAACTCTTGATGCAAAAGTAAAAGCCCGCACAGGTCAAAACTGGAATTATTGGGAAGAAGCTAAAAAAGCTTTGGAAGAATATGGTCTATCTTATGAAGCAATCGGTCAGAAAGCAGCAGAAGCGTCTGAAAAGGCTGGAAACTCTCACAGTATTCTAGCTAAATATACCAGCGATATGAGTAAGGAAGTTAAAGAAGCAAACGATGCTTGGTCTTTACTTGTTGGGAATATTGACAAAAATGGTAATTTTGAAATTAAATCAAATGTTAAGGAAGTTATTGGAGAAGCTACTAAATCTGCAGAAGGTTGGGAACAACTACAATTCATTGCTAAAACAGCCGATATCAACTCTAATGCTCGTGTGACAATTGCAGAAGCCCTTGTAGAATCAGGTAAGTGGAAAGATATGACGCTTGAGGAAAAACAAGTCATCGTTAAGAATCAAGCAGGTTTACAAGCTATCTTTGATAGTGAGAATCATTTAAAAATTTGGAATAGTATGCCTGCAGAAGTTAAAGAATTGCTTTTGAAAAATGCAGATGTGATGAACAAAGTGGAAATTGCTTCGCAAACTCTTAAAAATTATGATGCATTAGCACCGAAACGGAAAGAGTTACTAGCGACAGATGAGAATTTCAGAAATGCTGTTGCTCGTTCGACCGACACGTTAACTACTTGGAATGCAACCACTCCATTTACCAAAGACTTCAAAGCAAATGCAACAGATGTCTTAAATAATGGTCAGTTATCTATTGATAAAATCATGTCTTGGAATTTAACAAACGCTGATACAAAATCACTAGATGCAGTTGATAACACAGCTGGTGCAGTCGCAAGCGCATTATTAAGCGTGAACTCTCCACAACAAGAAACACCAATTGGTATTAATGCAACAGACTTAACAGGTCCAGAATCTGCATCTGCAAGCGCTGGAATCAATGCGATTAAGCAAAAATTTCCGATTGATATCAATGCTACGAATAAGACACAAGGTGAAGCAAATTCAGCTGATCAATCAGTAAACGCTGTTAAGCAAAATAGTCCTATCAGTATTAATGCTCAAAATAACACCCAAAGTGCTATTAGTAGCGTTTTAGGAGGTTTGGCATCTTTACCAGCTGTTAAATTTATTGATATTATCACAAGAACATTCACACAACGACATGCAAAAGGTACTAATGATCACCCAGGTGGTCTTGCAACGGTCAATGACCAACGTGGTACGCTCTATAAAGAGTTGGTAACATTACCAGACGGTACTTCATTTATTCCTCATGGTCGAAATGTGACACTGCCACTACCTCCACGGACTAAGGTTATGCGTGCAGGTAAAACTCGTAGCTTGATGAACCGTTTAGGTATTCCGAACTACGAGAATGGTATTGGTTTTGAAGATACGAAGATTTCACATCTAACTAGACGGATTCAGAGTATTAATACTAAAAACAGTAACCGTGGATATCAGAATACTTCGTATGCAATCGGTGGATATAATGGTGGAGATAATCAAGCTGTCGTTTCAGAATTAGTTAGCTTGAAAGAAAGTTTAGAGAATTTATTAGGTCGCTTGTTGGATAAAGATACCAATACTTACCTTGATGGACGAGTGATTGCAGAAAGTTCTTACCAATATCAAGGAAATATCATGAGAAGGGAGGGTATTTAATGTCGAATTATTTAAAAATAAATGATTTCACAACATCTGGTTTAAGAAATTGTGTGGTTGTAGACTTTGGAACAATTCGTTCTGCCATCCCTCGTTTCTCAGAACAAATGAAGTTATACGGTACAAATGGTAGCTATAATCAAGTAGATGGCGCTTATGAGAACTACGAAAGAACTATTCGTATTTTCTTTGAGCGCTTTTCTGATTTAGCAACTTTGGTTGAAAAAATCAAAGCAGTTGGAAATCAGTTTGAATTTAGCTATCAGCCTGCTTCATTATTCTATGCCGATTTGCTAGATACAGAAATTATCCCCAAAGGCATGTATGGTTGGGAATTATCTATCAAACTAGACATGCAACCGTTCAGATATCCAAAAAATGTCGCACCAGTCGTATTAACAAGCGCTGGCACGATTGAAAATATCGGTACAGTATATTCAGAACCTATCATCGAGATTGAAGGTAGTGGAGATGTATCGCTTACGATTGGACGTAAAACCATGCACTTGACGGTTAATAATAAAGCTACGATTGACTGCAGGCAAGGAAAACAAAATATCTTTAATGCTAGTGGGGCAGTACAGAATACACTACGTAAGCGTGGTGGGTTCTTTGAAATCCCTGTTGGGAGTAACGGTGTGACATTTACAGGCGATGTACGTAAGGTGACTATTCGTCCTAATTGGAGGTATCTAGTATGATTTACTTAACAGAAGGGAATGTACCTCTGAATGCTGCCTATGCTGACGAAATAGTTCAGATAGATAGAAATACCTATCAATTAACATTTAAATTCCCTACTAACAATGTGTTATGGCAGAGGTTAAGGGAAGAAACATTCTTAACAGCTGATGATCTACACGGTGAGCAAGACTTTGTAATTTTTGAAGTTGAAAAGCAACATGGATATATTCATGTATATGCCAATCAAGTCATGACCCTGTTAAATCACTATGTTGTCAATCCAATCAATCTTGAAAGAGAAACTGGTTCAACTGCTTTAAGTCGATTCGCTGGAAGCATCACTCGTGATAATCCATTCTCGTTCTTCTCAGATATTGATGATAGACATACCTTTAATACTGATACAACAAACGCTATGGAAGCCTTGACTAAGGATAAACATTCTATTCTTGGTCAATGGGGTGGTGATTTAGTCAGACATGGCTATCAGGTACGATTACTAAAAAATGGCGGTTCAGAAAATGAATCGCTTTTTATGTATAAAAAGAACCTGTCCAGTTATCAACACAAGACCTCTACTAAGTCTTTGAAGACTCGAATTACTTTTAAAACGACTGTCAAAGGCGAGGGAGAGAATGCTGATGATAAGCATTATAAAGTAGTTGTCGATAGCCCCTTAATCAATAAATACAGTCAGATTTATGAAGATGTAGTAGAAGTCAACGACCAAGATGTTAAGGATGAATCAAGCCTTAGAGAATATGGCAAGCAGTATTTCAGAACTAGCCTATGTGACTTGATGGAAGATAGCCTTGAAATTGATGTTGTTGGTCAGAGTGATGTTCCAGTACAGATGTTTGACGTAGTAAGTGTCTACCATGAGACATTTGATTTGGATGTAAGGAAGAAAATCACCAAATACACCTACTCACCAATGGCAAAAAAATTAAAGTCTATTGGTTTTGGTGAATTTAAATCTGGCCTAGCAAACGCAATCGGTAATGTCGTGAGTGATGCTGTGAAGAATGAAACCTATATCTTTGAAGCTAAACTTGAAAAAGAAATCAAGAACGCTGACTTAGATTTTGATCGTAAGGTACAAGGTATCAAGAATGAAATCACTGACGGTATTGAACAAGCAAAGGCTGTTGCTGAAGAGAATAAGAAGAAACTCTCTGACGAAATCAACAGACGTTTTCAAGAGTTCAGTCCGTCAGGTTTTGAAGAAGCTAAAGCTAAAGCAGAAGAAGCTCTACGAAAAGCTGGGTTAAATGCTGACCTTGTTTTAGAAGCGAAGAAAATAGCTACTGAAAATGTCAGGGATTTGAACACGTTCAAAGCTACGGCAGAACGGGCTCAAACACAATTAAGTCAAGACGTTACGAACTTTAAAAATGAATATGGTTCTAAAATGTTTGAAGTAAATCAAACGACCGAGGGCATAAAGACTAAAATCGGAGAAATAACATCATTCATTGATAAGGAAGGGCAACGTCAAGAAGAATTAAAGCGATACGCTAGGGAAGAAACAGCCAAACAAACAAGCATCATTCGTGAAACTTTATCACAAGATTTTGTCGCTAAAAGTGCTTACCTTGAAAATGTTGAAGGCACAAGACAACGTTTTGAAGCACTCACAAGAGAAAATGAAACCAAGCTAGCAGAATACAAGCAAGGTATAGATGGACGTATCGCAACAATCACAAGTCAAGTTGCTGGGAAGGCCAACGAAGCAGACTTCCAACGAGTCAAGGAAACGAGCCAATTATACGAGCGTATTTTAGGTACGAACGACTCTAACGTTAGCACAAATATAGCAAGAATGGCCTTGACCTCAGAATTGTTTGAGGTTGAAGTAGGCAAGAGGTTTAGTAATCTTACTAATCTGTTTTATGCGCCAACTAAAATTCCAAAGTATATTTCATCGGTCGCAACCGATAAACACTTGGAACGTGTCAGTTGGGGCGACCATGACGGAATACGAATTAACTACACAGACTCCATGTCAGGCTGGTTAGGGGTTCGGTTCCCTCTGACAAAAAGGTTTGTGAAGCAGGGCGAGGGGCTTGGTTATCGTATCGAGATTGCTGTCGATAAAGTACCACGAGACGGTAGAGTTTTGATTCAGTTATTGGATAATACTCCAAATCTTGGGATGTACTATAACTCTCAAATATTACTTACCAAAACTGGCAATCAGGTATTTAAAGGGTATTTAGATATCCCATACACTGGAGAGCTGAACGAGTACTCTATCAGGTTTACTCTCACAAGCCCAGGGAACATCGTTATCCATAAACCAATGGTTATTAACCAACGTCTAATTCCTGACGAATTCGTAGATAGCACGGACTACAATAGCGAGTATAATCGAGTGACTATGTCCTTGCTACAAGATAGCTTTGCCATCAAAGCCTTGAATAGCGCAGGAGATATCATCGCTGGGATCAACGTAGGCGCTAACGGTAACAACCGCATCGTCGGTAAGGCTACGCATATAACTGGAGACACCTTGATTGACAATGCAGTTATCAAATCGGCCATGATTGATAAACTCAAGACTGCTAACTTCGAAGCTGGCTCAGTCACTACGACTATTTTAGGAGCTGAAGCAGTCACAGCTGATAAGATGAAGATTGATACAGCATTCATTAAAAAACTTGTATCACAACAAGCATTCATTAAAGAATTGTTTGCTCAAAGAGCGACGATCACTCAGGTCCAGTCAATCGATATCACTGGCGAGCACGTTCGAGGCGGGCGCATTTCGTCAATCAACGGAAACACAACATTTGACTTGCAGTCAGGGTGGTTAGAGATGAACGGGCCTGGTGTAGGTATTAGGAACCAATTCCCAGGACGGCCGTTGCAGTATCTAACATTTGGAGCTGGTACAATCAACGGGATTGATGGTACATATACAGCATTGTTAAGTAACCGTAACAGAAAACATGCAATGGATAGCACGTCAGCAGGTATTCAGATTTGGAACGCTAGAGGCTCTGGTAAAGTTCAAACAGCTATAACGTTCTATGGACAGACAATGGATTTCATGCAGAGCGGTCAGGCTGGAGTAAATTCTCTATCAATTGACGCTATTGATAGACGAATTGTTGGAGTTGAAGAGATTGTTTTGAAAGGCGTTTCTTTAAGTAAAGTCCTTGATGATATCTATGATAATTTCAATAATTTAAACCATGACGGAAATTATCGAAGAGGTTTTTATAACAAATGGAGATAATTAGAAAGGTAGAACATGAACACATCAGAAAAAGTAATCCAAAATCTAGGCATTCAATTAACAAATAAGACAATCGATGAGGCTTTTAGCCTTGCTGAACGTGATGAAGCACAAGAACAACTTCAAGAAGCCCACAAGCAACTTGAAAAAATCAACAAAGTCTTACAGTCAAATGAAGAGCTGAAGTCTCTATTTGACAAAGTGGCAGAAGAATTAGATAAACCAAAGGAGGAAGGATAATATATGACGTTTAAAGTAGTTAACAAGTATCTTCAGGATAGCAACAGAACATTTGTAGCAATTCGCCAAGAAGCACCTTATACGGCATTTGACCGTATTCTTATTGGTGACCGTGTGAATGAGTCGGATGAGGTTCTGATTGAGGCAGTTATTGGTCAGGTCGCTACTGAACTAAATCCTGCTGAGGGTGTGAAGAAGCTTCAGGAAGACTTGCATACTCAGGCTCAAGAATATGAAGTTAAGCTCGCTGAGAAAGATGCTAAAATCGCAGAAGTCAAGGCAGTGGCAGACTGGTCGGTTCTAGTTAGAGTGACGGACGTAGACAATCCACTGGATCCTACATTGTTTAAGCGTGGGCTTGAATTGGTCGAACTCGGACAGATTGGTAAAACCTACAAGCCGCAGGAAATTTTCACGCTTGAAAATCCAGGTCATGTTGAGAAGTTTCAGGAAGGTCAACGCTTCATGATTCAAGTGAATGAAGAATTCACTTATCAAGGCCAACCACTGAACGAACTAGAAGCCCTTGACAAAAATGGGAAGATTGGCATCTGGAAATGGGAGCCACCAAAGAAACCAGAGACAAGCGCTGAGCTTGAAACTGAGCCAGTTGTACGTTAGAAAGGGGATATATGCAAATCGAATTTTTCAATTTTTTTCGTAGCGTCGTCCAGACCGAAGACGGACTGGTCTTGTACGCTCTAGCTTTGATTGTCTCGATGGAAATCATTGATTTTTTAACAGGAACGATTGCTGCTATTGCTAATCCCGATATCGAGTATAAGAGCAAAATCGGTATCAACGGACTCCTTCGTAAGGTTTTAGGGGTTCTCTTACTAATGATCCTTATCCCAATGTCCGTACTCTTGCCTGAGAAGACAGGATTCGCATTCTTGTACTCGATCTATCTAGGGTATATCGCTTTTACTTTTCAATCACTCATTGAAAATTACCGTAAATTAAAAGGGAATATCACTCTTTTTCAGCCAATTTTAAAAGCGTTTCAACGATTGTTTGAAAAAGATGAAGATAAAAATAAAGGAGAATAACACATGTCACAAATCAATGAAATTTTAGTTAATGGAGCTATTAGCATCCTAGTCATTTTGGTAGGTGTAGCAGTCAAGGCTGTCAAAGAATATCTTGTTCAAAAAGGCGGAGAAAAGACAATCAAGATTGTTGAAATCCTTGCTAAGAATGCGGTCAATGCAGTTGAGCAAGTATCAGCTGAAACTGGATACAAAGGCGAGGAAAAGCTAGAGCAAGCACGTATTAAGATTCGTGCTGAGCTTAGTAAGTACAACATTAATATGACTGACAGTGATCTTGATACATTCGTTGAGTCAGCAGTTAAGCAGATGAACGATGCGTGGACTGAAAAATAATTCAAGAAAAGGAACAAAAGAAAATGAAAAAAAACGACTTATTCATCGACGTATCTAGCCACAATGGATACGATATTACAGGCATTTTGGCTAACATGGGAACGCAAAACACCATCATCAAAATTTCAGAAAGCACAAGCTATATCAATCCTTGCTTATCTGCTCAAGTTGAGCAATCAAATCCTGTTGGATTCTACCATTTTGCGTGGTTCGGTGGTAATGTTGAGGAGGCCGAGCGAGAAGCACGCTACTTCCTTGATAATGTACCTCAAAAAGTTCAGTATCTTGTGCTTGACTATGAAGACCACGCAAGCGGAGATAAACAGGAAAACACAGATGCTTGTCTGCGCTTTATGGAAATTATCGCAGACGCTGGATATAAACCTATTTATTATAGTTATAAACCCTTTACGCTTGATAATATTTATTATGAGCAGATTCTTGCGAAATTCCCAAACAGCCTTTGGATTGCTGGATATGGGCTAAACGATGGTACAGCTGACTTTGACTATT
>ERZ773018.771-NODE-771-length-18363-cov-9.378851_pt1 | contig 18363 bp, 15 predicted proteins | sample MGYA00580840_ERZ773018 | MGnify/ENA primary metagenome ERZ773018 (study PRJEB29015, sample SAMEA2738125) | human oral metagenome | biome: human oral; feature: human-associated habitat; material: saliva | place: China | collected 2256 ... | reverse complement strand
AGGCAATTCCGAAAGGATATCTATGCTATTTAAGTTTTACCGGACAGCAATAATATAAAATACTATTTTGAATACTATTTTAAATGATATACATTTATAAATTTAGGATGAAAAAAATTACACTCTCGCTCGAAAGTGTGAATATTAAGGTGATATAGAACTGGTATTTTATCCTGTTTCTGTTATCCTAATTGAAGAACTCAATGCAGTATCACACTGCTTCTTTTACCTTATTATATATTAGGTTGTCGTTAGTCCTCAACTATGTTTATCCCTAAACTACATCCTTTAGTAATTAATTTGAATTTTTCGGCTGCAAAATTACTGAAATAATTTCAATCACGCAAGATTTTAAATTAAAACAACACTTTCTTTTTCATTTTTTTCAACACCTTAGCATATAAGTTAATTCTATAGAGAAGACCAATAAACATTTATAGCCATTTAAGCAATAGGAGTTTTATATCAAAAGAACTACAGACTCATCTATCTACTTGTTTCTTTGTCATTTGAAATAAAAATCGTACCTTTGCAGCCAAATTATTATATAATAAGGTATTAGAAAAAGATGATTACACTTTCAAACCTTGCTATCCAATTCGGCAAGAGAGTTCTATACAAGGACGTTAACTTAAAGTTTACACCAGGTAATATTTACGGAGTCATTGGTGCTAATGGCGCTGGTAAATCAACCTTACTCCGTGCCATCTCTGGCGACTTGGAGCCAAACAAGGGAACAGTAGAGTTAGGACCAGGTGAGCGTCTGTCGGTATTGGAACAGGACCACTTCAAATATGATGAGTATAAAGTAATGGACACTGTCCTCATGGGACATGAGTCTCTTTGGCAGAACATGAAAGAACGTGAGGAACTTTACGCTAAGCCAGAGATGACTGAGGAGGATGGTAATCGTGCTGCCGACTTAGAGTTGAAGTTTGCTGAGATGAACGGATGGGAGGCTGAAAGCAATGCTGCACAGCTTCTTCAGAACCTCGGCGTTAAGGAGGATTTGCATGAGAAGCAGATGTCACAACTCTCAAATACTGAGAAGGTGCGTGTGATGTTGGCGAAGGCTCTCTTTGGTAAACCAGAGAACTTGTTGCTTGATGAGCCTACCAATGACCTTGACCTTGAAACCGTTGAATGGTTAGAGGATTACCTTGGTGAGATTGACGAGCATCAGACAGTATTGGTTGTATCTCACGACCGTCACTTCCTTGACTCTGTCAGCACACAGACAATTGATATTGATTTCGGTAAGGTAACAGTCTTTGCGGGTAACTACTCTTTCTGGTATGAGAGTTCACAGTTGGCTTTACGTCAGGCTCAAAACCAGAAGATGAAGGCTGAGGAGAAGAAGAAGCAGTTGGAGGAATTCATCCGCCGATTCTCTGCCAATGTGGCTAAGAGTAAGCAGACAACATCACGTAAGAAGATGTTGGAGCGTCTGAACGTAGAGGAGATTCGTCCATCAAGCCGTAAATATCCGGGTATCATCTTCTCTATGGAGCGCGAACCAGGTAACCAGATTCTTGAGGTTGAGAACTTGAAGGCTGTTGATGAGGACGGAACAGTACTCTTCGATAATGTGAACTTCAATATTGAGAAGGGACAGAAGGTAGTCTTCCTCTCTCGTAACTCAAAGGCTATGACTGCGCTCTTCGAGATTATCAATGGTAATCGAGAGCCTGATGCTGGTACATATAATTGGGGTGTGACAATCACTACGGCTTATCTCCCATTGGATAATACCGAGTTCTTCGATTGTGATTTGAACCTCGTTGACTGGTTGTCACAGTTCGGACCAGGTAACGAAGTGGCTATGAAGGGATTCTTAGGTCGTATGTTGTTCAAGCAGGAAGAGGTTGAAAAGAAGGTGAATGTACTCTCTGGAGGTGAGAAGATGCGTTGTATGATTGCACGTATGCAGCTTCAGAATGCCAACTGTTTGATTCTTGATACGCCTACTAACCACCTTGACTTGGAGAGTATTCAGGCGTTCAATAACAACCTGATTGGCTTCAAGGGTAATATCCTCTTTAGTTCGCATGACCACGAGTTTATTAACACCGTGGCTGATCGTATCATTGAGTTGACTCCAAAGGGTACCATCGACAAGCTGATGAGCTACGATGACTATATCCATGATGAGCAGATTAAGGAGCAAAAAGCAGGAATGTACTAAGATTGTCAAAACATGGCATACTATTTGCAAGGGTATACCATGACAAATAGTGCAATAAAATTATGAGTAAGAAAGAGAAAAATATAAAGATTGAAGGCGAAGAGCTGGAGTTGAATAACGAAGAAACAACCCAGAACGAGACTGAAACACAGGCGGAAGATGCTAACGGAGAGGAGACTCCTGCAGAGGAAGAACTCAACCCATTGGTAGCTGCACAGAACGAAGCTGAGCAGTGGAAAGACAAGTATATCCGTTTGGTTGCTGAATTTGAGAACTACAAGAAACGTACACTGAAGGAGAAGTCAGAACTGATTCTCAACGGAAGTGAGAAGACTGTAGCTGCTATTCTGCCTATCCTTGACGACTTTGAGCGTGCAACTGCCGATAAGACAGAGGACCCACAGGCAATTAAAGAAGGTTATGAACTTATCTATAAGAAGTTTTTGAAGGCCTTGGAGACACTCGGTGTTAACAAGATTGAGACCGATAATGCTGACTTCGATGTCGACTACCATGAGGCTATCGCTATGGTTCCTGGTATGGGGGACGATAAGAAGGGTAAGGTTATCGATTGTGTACAGACTGGTTATACTCTCAATGACAAGGTTATCCGTCACGCAAAGGTTGCTGTCGGACAATAATTTCATAAGGAAGAATGGCAAAAAGAGATTACTATGAGGTACTCGGAGTAAGTAAGAATGCCTCTGAAGACGAAATAAAGAAAGCATACAGAAAACTTGCTATTAAGTATCACCCAGACCGTAATCCGGATGACCCTGAGGCTGAAGCAAAGTTTAAAGAGGCTGCTGAGGCTTATGATGTATTGCACGATCCACAGAAACGCCAACAGTATGACCAGTTCGGTTTCGATGCTCCTGGCGGTGGCTTTGGTGGTGGTAATCCATTCGGTTCAGCTGGTGGTTTCTCTATGGACGATATCTTCTCTATGTTTGGCGATGTGTTCGGTGGACGTGGCGGAGGATTTAGCGGCTTCGGAGGTGGCGGTCATCAAGCCCCTAAGTACCGTGGCTCTGACCTTCGTTTAAAGGTTCGTCTGTCGTTACAAGAGGTTGCTACGGGCGTTACCAAGAAGTTCAAGGTGCGCAAAGACGTTCCTTGCGAACACTGTCACGGCACTGGTGCTGAGGAGGGTAGCGGAACAGAGACCTGTCAGAACTGTCATGGTTCGGGCGTTGAAATCCGTACACAGCAGAGTATCTTCGGTATGATGCAGACTCAAACTACCTGTCATGTATGTAATGGTGAGGGAACTATCATTAAGAATAAGTGTACTCACTGTCATGGTGAAGGCGTTGTAAAGGGCGAGGAAGTCGTTGAAATCAACATCCCAGCGGGTGTTGCTGAAGGTATGGTGGTCAATGTTCCGGGCAAGGGTAACGCTGGTAGACACAATGGTGTGGCTGGTAATATCCAAGTATATATCGAGGAGGAACCTAACGACACCTTCATTCGTGACGGACAGAACGTCATCTATAATCTCTTGCTCGATTTCCCAACAGCTGCCTTAGGAGGTCAGGTGGATATCCCAACCATTGATGGCAGCAATGTAAAGATTAAGATTGAACCAGGAACACAGCCAGGTAAGACGCTTCGCCTACGTGGTAAGGGTCTTCCAGCCGTACAAGGTTATGGCAGCGGTACTGGCGATTTAGTGGTTCACATCAGTATTTACGTTCCAAAGGAGTTGAATAAAGAGGAGAAGAAGATTATCGAGGAGTTACGCCAAAGCGAAAACTTCCGTGGTGATAACAGCACTAAACGCTCTATCTTCGAGAACTTTAAGAAACTGTTTAGTTGAATGAGTAGACGAGTAGACGAGTTGACAAGTAAACAAGTTAAATGAGTTGACGAGTGAACAAGTTAAACGAGTTGACAAGTAAACGAGTTTTTAATTAGCAATGAGTTTACAAACAAAATTGAAATAATGATTATATGCCCCATTAGACTTCTTTGGCTAATGGGGCTAAATTATTTCATCACCTATCATCACCCTTCATCATCCTATCATCGCATTCCATCAACACCCACCACCCACCACCCATCACCCAACTATGACTTACCAAGAAACCGTAGAATATCTATTCAACAGCACTCCCGTTTTCGAACACGTCGGAGCATCTGCTTATAAAGAAGGACTCGAGACAACAAAGGCTTTGGACGAGCACTTCGGGCATCCACACACCCACTTCCTTTCTATTCATGTTGCAGGAACCAACGGAAAAGGTTCATGCTCCCACACGTTGGCAGCTATCCTCCAAGCTGAAGGATATAAGGTCGGACTCTATACCAGTCCTCACCTCGTTGACTTCCGTGAACGTATCAGAGTCAATGGAGAAATGATATCTGAACAGGAGGTTATCGACTTTGTTGAACAGGAACGCGACTTCTTTGAGCCGCTGCACCCTTCTTTCTTTGAACTCACAACAGCCTTAGCTTTTAAGTACTTTGCTGAGCAGAAGGTTGATATTGCTATTATTGAAGTGGGCTTAGGTGGTAGGCTCGATTGCACAAACATTATCACTCCTATCTTATCGATTATCACCAACATATCGCTCGATCACACCCAGTTCCTCGGTAATACACTCGGAGCTATCGCAGCAGAGAAAGCTGGTATTATCAAACATCGTGTACCAGTCGTTATTGGTGAGTCTGTCCCTGAAACACAGATTGTTTTCAAGGCAAAAGCACAGAAAGAGGATGCCCTCATCGTCTTTGCTGAAGACATCCCTGCAGTGCTTTCTTCTCGTCCTAACCCCGATGGTGGTATCGCTTATCAAACTCGTTTCTTCGGCGATATTGTGGGCGAATTGGGTGGTAGCTACCAAGAGAAGAATGCTAACACGGTCTTAACAGCCGTCATGCAACTGTATAATAAAGGTGTCATTAAGAACGCAGAGAGTATTGCTAAAGGCTTTGCCAATATTTGCGAACTGACGGGCTTAATGGGTAGGTGGCAGAAACTACAAGCAACCCCATTGGTCATTTGCGATACAGGTCACAACGTTGGCGGATGGACTTACCTCTCCCAACAAATCAAACGTCAACAATGTAAGCAGAAGCGCATTGTCTTTGGTATGGTGGATGATAAAGACCTTCACGCTGTTATGTCTATGCTCCCTGATGATGCCATTTACTATTGGACACAACCAAGTACACATCGTGCCTTCCCCGTAGAGAATATTGCCGAAACAGCCGACAATTACGACCTACACGGAAAGGTCTTCCCATCCGTCCTCGAAGCCTACCAAGCTGCCCTTCAAGATGCTGACGAACAAGATTTTATCTTCGTTGGTGGCTCCAGCTATGTGGTTGCCGACTTGCTGACAAGCCTACAAAAGAAGTAGCAAAAGTCCCTTCTCCATTAACCCCATATCACTACATAAAGTTTAATTTTCGTTTCCTGTCACTTTTAACACTTCTTCCTATGTGCTTATACTCAATATATTATAAGCATATAAGAAGTGACAGAAGTGACAGCAAAGTTGTTTCTTGACTAATTTGCTTTGCTTTAAGTACCCAACAATAAATAAAGCTTTTCAGATACAACAGCACATTTCTGTAAACGTGTGACAATAGGAAGAAAGCATATAACACGACCAACATACATTCTAAGCTGTTACATTATTCAGAAATTTATTCTTTTATATATCTCATCCTAATAATCCTACTACCAACGCACTACAATAACTATCTTTAAGGTAGGAAAAACACATTGTTACTTAATTTTTTCCAGAAAAGAAACATTTAATAATAATTTTTATTTATCTTTGTAATCGAACTTCAAGTGCATCTGTGCGCAGATGTGTGTTATAAAGAGTTCAAGTTTAGAAAAGAGCGTTTGATATATTGTCTTTTATCTGAAATCTGCAAAATTTCAACTACCAAAGACAATAGGCAGTACGCTCACGCTTGGGATTATTGTACCCTTACCAAAGGGAATAATATACCTCAATGCGTGGGCTATTGTTTGTTGTTTGGTAGTAGGTATTGCAGAACCTCAGATAAGACAACATTCAATAGTTCCCACGCTTTTTCATTTACCCAAGTATTAACCGCTTGCTTCTGGGAAACAGTGAGCAGTAAAAAAGTTGTTTATGAGTATCCCGAAATTATCAATGATTAAAGAAGATGTTGAGACTGCAATTACTCGTGCACTGCGAAACTATCACATTACAATCCATGACAAAGATTATTGTATCATTACTCCGCATGCGCAAACAATCCAAGAGGAATTCAGAGGACCACAGGTTTACACCTTTCAAGGTAAAGCCGAAATTAAGTCAGAAATTGGGAATAAAGACATACTAAGTCATATTAGTTCAATCAAAGGTGAAGCTAAGATAATGACAAGTGAAACTGGAGAACCTATTGTAGAAATAAAATCAATATCTTTAGTAGAATGAAAGAACAAATTAAATCCATCATCAAAGACATAGAGAGAGTTTGTGCTGATGACACAATTAAGAACTTTTATATAGGTAAAACCGATGATGTAAATGATCGAGAATGTGAACACATAAATAATGGTTACACTAATTTCAGTGTAATCGCTACAGGAGCTTCGGACATAATAAATTATGCTGAGAAAGAATTGATTTCTTACTTTCAGACATCTCCTCTCAAATCGAAACTTGTTAATATAAACAATGGTGGAGGAGGCAATGCTGAAGCTGATACTCTTTATATAGTATTTGTCAGGTGTAATGTCGAAGATATTTCTGAGGTCGACGGCAGCCTTATGCCTTCAGGTTACCCTATAAACATAAAATAAATCAAACATGAAACAAATTTACATCTTACTAATAGCCCTACTCATGGGCTTATCAGCTAACGCAGAAGAGTCAGGCACTTGTGGAGCTAATCTAAAATGGCATCTCACTAATGATGGAGTCTTGACCATTACAGGAAAAGGGGAAATGGATGATTATAGATTATTCAGCCCATGGCGTTACTCTGATGTTAAACGAATTATAATAGGTAATCGTGTTACGTCAATTGGCAACAATGCTTTCGCTTTTTGTAGCTCTCTAACTTCTGTAACCATTCCCAATAGTGTTACGACAATTGGAGATGGTGCTTTCGCTGGTTGTAGTTCTCTAACTTCTGTAACCATTCCCAATAGTGTTACAACAATTGGCGGTGGTGCTTTCAGCGGTTGTATTTATAACCATAGAACAACCAAAACTAATCAGAAATATCCGAGTGTAAATCTTTAATTACCAGCATATTCTAAAATTTAACACTTTTCGGTTGCCATTTGTCGCTTCCCAAATTTCCACATATTTTTGAGACGTATTTCTGACGTGGAGAATTTGCGGGGCTTGTTTTTTGTCACACCGTGCAGACAGTTGACAAGGGTTTACAACCGTTTACGACAAGCGACAATAACCGCCCCGATATGCGGAAACAGTCACACTGTGTAGAAAAGCGACAATGGTTGACTTCCGTTCACATCCGTTTACCATTTCAGAGATATAGGATTGAAGAAATGAACCATTAAACGATAAAACGGTATGAAAGCAACCAGAAAATGCAGTTTTTGCGGCAAGTCCTTTGTAACCCGAAGCGGTATGCAAAGATATTGCAGTGAGGCTTGTCAGGCAGAAGCCAAACGAGCCAGAGTGATGCAGAAGAACAACCTCTTCAAAGTCGCCCAACCCTTGATGGAGATACAGCATCAGGAGTATCTCACCTTTTCCAAAGCAGCCATCCTCATGGGCTGTTCCCGACAGTACATTTACAAACTTGTAGCCATCGGCAAGCTGAAAGCCTCACGCATCAGCAACCGCATGGCATTCATCCGCAGAGCCGACATCGAGCAGATGTTGGAGGGCAATCCCTATCACCGCATCCTGCCCGGCAACACCTCCACACCAAGGAAATCATCTTCATCTTCCTTACCTGCCAAAAGAGAAAAAAGGGAAAAGGAAAGCGAAGAAGTGTTGGACTTCTATTCGGGCGAGGAGGTGATGTCCCTTTTTAAGGTAAAGCAGTCATGGCTTTACACTTCCGCCAAGCGTAACCATATCCCCATCTGCCGTATCGCAGGAAAGAACTATTACAGCAAGAAGCATATTGACGAGTTTTTCGGTGTGGCAGTTGATATTAGCGAAATTACCGACTGGCTACTGACCGAGGAGGTGGAGGAACTGTTCGGCATGAAGCCGACCGCACTCCGTGCCTACACCTATCGCCATAAGATACCCACTAAAAGAGAGTACGGGCGTACCTATTACTCCAAATCACATTTGAACGAACTCCGCAGAACTGACCTTGTGAACGATGAACGCTACTATACCGTTGAGCAGGTGCAGCAAATCTATGGTCTTTCGTCAGCCAACATCTGCCATATCGTCAAGGTGAAGCACATCGAAAAGATAAAGGTGGGTGTGAAAAACCTGCTTTTGCGCTCAGATGTGGAGCGTGTCATGGCTGAAAGGAACAAATAACCGTGAAAAATCGGGATTATCGAAAATTATTTCAAAATGATGTATCGTGGAGGTATTCACGGATATTTCACGTTGTTCCTTTGCCATCGGAAACATGGATACAACTCCAAAATGTATACAACCAATTAAAACATAATTATTATGAGTAAATGCAAAACAGTTACCTTGCGTAAGCGCAAGATTAAGAACGGGACACAGTATTCACTATGCCTTGACTACTATCCCGGCTACCGTGACAATGTCACCATGAGAGTGATTACACGTGAAGCCTTAGGAATTTACATCTTCGCCAAACCTGCAAACCAGCAGGAACGGGACTTCAACGCACGCATGATGAAGAAAGCGGTCATCCTGCGCAACCAGCGCTACGAAGCCATTTTCAATGAAAACAACGGCTTTTTTGACAAGACCAAGATGAAGGGCGATTTCCTTGCCTATTTCAAAGGACTGGCTGACCGCAAGAATATCAAGTGGCAGCACGTATACAAGCATTTCCAGCGGTTCGTGAACGGCAAATGCACCTTTGAGGAGGTGGATGTGGATTTGTGCCGCAAGTTCATGGAATACCTGCTTGATGCACCCCAATCCATCCACACCAACCAAAAGCTGCACATCAACTCCGCAGCAGGCTATTGGTCAACTTTCCGTGCCGTGCTGCACACCGCCTACCGTGACAGGAAGATAAAGGAGAACCCAAACGGCTTCTTAGACCGCATCGAGTGCATTCCCACCATCAGGGAGCATTTGAGCCAAGAGGAACTGATACGGCTTGCCGAAACACCCTGTGAGGAGGAGGTCTTGAAAAAAGCTTTTCTTTTCGCCTGTCTTACGGGACTGAGAAAGAGCGACATCAGACAGCTCACGTGGCAGCAGATACAACCATACACCAACGGCAGGATGTTCGTTACCACCCGTATGCAGAAAACCAAAGAAATAGTGCATAACCCCATCAGTGATGAAGCCTATGGACTGCTGGGAGAACGGGGCGAGGGACTTATCTTTGAGGATTTCAAGGACAAGATGCTGCAAGGACCACTCCAACGGTGGCTCACGGCAGCAGGGATAACCAAGAAAATCACCTTTCACTGTACCCGCCACAGCTTCGGAAGCCTGCACGTGGAAATGGGAACGGACATGGCTGTCATCCAAGCCTATCTCGGACATAAGAACATTACCACCACACAAATCTATTCCAAGATAGCAGCGCAGCAGATGTGTCAGGTGGTGGACAAGATAACCTTGAAGCGCAAGGAGGCATAAATGTCTCACATTGACAGGTATTCAGAGGGGCGGTTATGGCTACAAGGCTATAATCGCCCCTCTATGTTTTTGGCTTGATGCCACCATTTATAAGCCCCTCAGAGTATGAAACAGAGTATGATATGATGACATTTCGTGAAATACATTGAAAAAGACCGTTCTAACCGCAAATAACGGGCAGTAATTGGGAAAAATAGCATTAACTTTGCACAAAATAATACAGGAACATTCAATCTCTCAACGAAATATGGAATCATCAATCAAGGACAAATACATCATCTTGGGCTTTGTCGGCTTCGCCATCGTCCTAATATCTTCCATTGCCACGCTGGTAATAGCGGACAGCTTCAACCAAGACAACTTTGTCAGGTGGATAGTATTCGTATGCTGTAACCTGTTGGGATGGTTGCTCTATCTCTCCTTTCAGACACTTATCTTTGATACATACGAAATCTACAAAATCAAGTTCGGCAAGAAAGAAACGATTGCCGAAGCCATAGAGGTGCAGGAAGAACTGTCACAAAATACACTTGAAGAAGCCACATCTGTGCCTGGACCTACATCAGTCCCTGAGCCTGTACCCGAATCATCCCCGACAAAAGAAGAGACACTTATCCAAACACAACCGATAGAGCTTACTATCGCCCCGGATCTTCACGAAAAGAACCGTGCCAATTACGCAAGCAGAGAGCAACGGGAAAAGGAAGAGCGCATCCGCATGGTCATGGAGTATTGCCATTATTACCTGCCTCGCATTGCCGACCAAGAAACCGTGAACCACATCTGTACTGAGGTGGACAAATGGATGAATCTTAACACTTATACCCCGAAGCCCATACAAAGACCGTTTACCAAAGACATCAACAACATTCCACTCCGTCACTTCGTATGGAATATCTCTGAGCGTTTCCTGTACAAGAGATACTACAATGGGGATAACCGTGCCAAGTTCATCAAAGCCCTTTTCCCGAAATCGTTTGCTGATACAGACTTATCAACCATCAAGAATTTCAAGGTAGAGCCGTTAAAGACGGAAATTCCCATTGATGAACCCGAAAACGGCAAACTTGATTTCCACTATCCCGAGGATTATGTGCGGAATTAGGATAATCACGACACCAACGACAACCATCCGGTAACTCATAACCGCCTGTTTTACATCGTTTCCCGAGTAATTTTACCCGTCATTTATGGCTGGGCTTAATTATTCGGGAATTATTTTGCAATGACGTGTCGTGGAGATATTCACGGATATATCATTTCAGTCCTTTGCGCCAAGTCTTACAAAAGAGACGAGTACGCGAATGGAAAAATCAATTCTTACCTTCAACGACCTCCCCGAGGTTGTCGCTCAGCTTCGAGACGAAGTGATGAGCCTGAAAAGCCTGCTCGCCGAGCAGCGCAGTGTGAACAATGCCAAAACGGTGGACACCCACGTGCCCATGTCTGTGGACGAGGCAGCAGAGTATTTAGGTATCCCTAAGGGTACGCTCTACATGAAACTGTCAGAAGGGACAATCCCTGCCACCAAGCCCGGCAAACGCTATTGCCTTTACCGTGACGAACTGGACAAGTGGCTGGAAACCGCCCGAAAGAATCCCATACCGTTGTCAGACGAGGAACTGAACAAGTCCTTATCCTCTTCCCACCGTCGCAAGCCCAACCCACGTAACTGGTGAATGATATGGAAGAGGATAAGAACTATATCAACCTGATACGTGGCGACCTCACAAAAGCATCCCAAGCGCATAACGGTATGCCCGACAGTGTAGGCATGATGAATATCAAGACGGCAAACCAAACCATTCTTGAAGCATCGTTATTGCCTACGCCCCGTGCGCTGTGGGACAGCTTTTGGTACGAGGGGGAACTCTCCTGCTTGTTTGCCGATTCCAACGTGGGCAAGTCCATCCTTGCCGTGCAGATAGCCGACCGCATCGCCCGAACCGACAATGTGCTGTATCTGGACTTTGAACTGTCCGAAAAGCAGTTCCAGCTCCGCTATACCAACGAGCATGGAGAGCTCTACACCTTTCCCGACAAACTCTATCGGGTGTCTATTGACTGCAACCAGCTTTTGGATGCCAACTTTGAGGAAGCTATCATAGGCGGCATTGAACAGATGGCTGTGCAGACCGACTGCAAGATTTTCATCATTGACAATCTTACCTACCTGTGTTGCGCCATGGAGAAAGGCGATGCCGCAGGACGGCTGATGATTCAGCTGAACAATCTCAAAAAGAGATATGCGCTCTCTATCCTTGTCCTGGCACATACGCCCAAACGCTCTTTGGATTGTCCCATCACATCCAACGACCTTGCCGGAAGCAAACGGCTCTACAATTTCTTTGACAGCGTGTTCACCATTGGAAAAAGTGCCCAAGACGGAGGGCTTCGCTATGTGAAGCAGCTTAAAGTGCGCTATGGCACGTTCTCTCATGATGCGGATAATGTAATCGTTTACGAGATTGACAAGGTGGATGCTTTCTTGCAGTTCGTGTTCAGGGGCTATTCCACGGAAAAGGAACACTTGAAAAAATTGGGCGACAATGAATCAAGCCAAAGGGATTGCCAAATTCTGCAACTCTCCCAATCGGGCAAGTCCGTCAGGGAGATAGCCTCACAGGTGAATTGTGGCAAGTCCACCGTAAACCGTATCATCCAGCGCAGCAAAGAGAGTAAAAACGCAGGTGTCCCAAGTGTCCCACTGTCCCAACCCTTAGAGTGTGGGACAATGGGACAGGATGGGACAGCCGACAATCAACCATCAAAAACGGACTAAGCTATGGGCAATTATTCATTACAGAAGTATAAAGGAACGGCAACACGGCATACCTGCCCCAAATGCGGAGACAGGCATTCTTTCGTCTATTACGTGGACGAAAATAATGTGCCGTTGCATCCATCGGTCGGCAGATGTAACCACGAAAGCGGTTGTGGGTATCACTACACTCCGAAAGAGTATTTTCAAGAGCATCCTGAACACAGAACTACCAATGATTTCTCTTTTGACAGGCAAAGAGCAGAGCAGAAGAAAGTGAAGCAGCAAAGTAAGCCGACAGCCATCGGCTATATTCCCCCTCACTATGTGGAGAAGTCGCAAAGCGAGCGTAGCAATTTCTTCCGTTTCCTCTTCACACTCCTTACTTCCTACTATGGCGACAAGGCGAAAGAGGTGTTGAAGCGGTTGTTGGAGGAATACCGTTTGGGGGCTACCCGTGACGGCTCTGTTATCTTTTGGCAGATAGACAGGACGGGCAAGGTACGCACGGGAAAGGTGATGCAGTACAATCCCGAAGACGGACACCGTATCAAGGGAGGACAGACATCGGCAGTGAACTGGATACACAGCATATTGAAAAAGCAGCGTGTGTTGGCAGAGGATTGGCAACTATCCCAATGCCTTTTCGGGGAACACTTGTTGAAAACGCATCCCGACAAGGTGGTGGTCTTGGTGGAATCCGAGAAGAGTGCCGTTATCGGTTCTGCTATCTTCCCCGATTATGTATGGCTGGCTACGGGTGGTAAGAGTCAGATGAGAGAAGAGAAACTCCGTGTACTGTCAGGGCGAACCGTGCTTCTCTTTCCCGATGCCGATGCTTATGCCGAGTGGAAACAGCGAGCCGAGAGCATGTACTTTTGTAAGGTGGTGGTTTCGGACATCATCGAAAGGAATGCCACCCCGAAACAAAAAGAAGCCCATATCGACATAGCCGATTGGATTATCTTTCAGATACGGGAGGGCAAGGTGATGAGTACAGCCAACCACTTGGTCGAGGCTGAGAGAATCCTCCAGCGGATGATAGAGAAGAATCCCGTCCTGCAAAAACTGATAGACGATTTAGACCTTGTGCTGGTCGGTGCATCTCCAATCGGCAACGATGATGAAAAACCTCCCTGACGGAGGAGAGCGGAAGCCGTAGGCTGGAGTTTGCAGACAATGGCTTGCCATTGATATAGCCCACTATAACTACACGCTCCGCTTACGTAGTTGTGGGCTCTCCCGAGGGGATTAGGGTTTTACCCTAATGACCCACTCAGGGCGTTTCTCCCCTGAGAACCCAGAGCAAAGAGTGACCCTCTCTTTGCAATCTCCGCTTATGGGTTGCACCCCTAAGAACCCCATGCGTTTACGGACAGCGGAAAAGCAAACAATAAAGTACAAACCCAAAAAACAAGTATCTATGGCAACAAAATCAAGCATACATATCAAGCCCTGCAACATCGCATCGAGCGAGGCTCACAACAGGAGGACTGCCGAATACATGCGCCACATCGGAGAGTCCAGAATCTATGTCGTTCCTGAACTATCCACCGATAACGAACAGTGGATAAATCCCGACTTCGGCAGTCCGGATTTGCGGATGCATTATGACAATATCAGACAGATGGTAAAGGAAAAGACCGGACGTGCCATGCAGGAAAAGGAGCGTGAACGCAAAGGCAAGAACGGTAAAATAGTCAAGATTGCGGGATGCTCCCCCATACGTGAAGGAGTGCTGCTTGTCAGGTCGGACACCACACTGGCAGACGTGCGTAAATTCGGTGAGGAGTGTCAAAGACGCTGGGGAATCACACCGCTGCAAATCTTCCTGCACAAGGATGAAGGGCATTGGCTGAACGGTCAGCCGGAAGCGGAAGACAGGGAAAGCTTCAAAGTCGGGGACAGATGGTTCAAGCCGAACTATCATGCCCATATCGTTTTCGACTGGATGAACCACGAAACAGGAAAGAGCCGAAAGCTCAATGACGATGACATGATGCAGATGCAGACCCTTGCATCCGACATCCTGCTGATGGAACGCGGGCAGTCAAAGGCTGTCACTGGTAAGGAGCATCTGGAACGGAACGACTTTATCATTGAGAAGCAGAAAGCTGAACTGCAACGCATGGATGCAGCCAAACGGCACAAAGAAGAACAGATAAATCTTGCCGAGCAGGAACTGAAACAGGTGAAATCAGAAATACGCACTGACAAGTTAAAGAAGACAGCCACCACGGCAGCGACAGCCATAACTAGTGGAGTTGCTTCTCTTTTCGGGAGTGGAAAACTGAAAGAACTGGAACGTGCCAACGAAAAACTGCAAGACGAGGTTTCAAAACGGAACACCAATATTGAAAAATTGCAGAGCCAAGTACAGCAGATGCAGAAACAGCATGATACGCAAATCCACAATCTCAGAGAAATGCACAGGCAGGAACTTGACATGAAAGAAAAAGAACTGTCACGGCTCGCCAGAATCATAGACAAGGCTTTCAGGTGGTTTCCGATGTTCAGGGAAATGCTGCGCATGGAAAAGTTTTGTGCCATGCTGGGATTCTCTAAAGAAATGACTGAAAGTCTTATAGTCAAAAAAGAAGCCCTGAAATGTAGCGGTAAAATCTATTCCGAGCAACACAGGCGGAACTTTGATATAAAGGATGATATTTTAAGGGTGGAAAATGACCCTGACGATGAAAGCAGGCTGAACCTGACAATAAACAGGAAGCCGATTGCCGACTGGTTCAGGGAGCAATGGCACAGGCTTAGATATGGAGCAAGAGTGCCGCAACAGGAAGAAAGAAAAAGTAGAGGATTCAAATTATAATAGAAGCAATTTGATTAGTAATCTAAAAGCACTCCGATAACGATTAGAGTGCTTTTAGATTGTTTATCATTAATTATCAAAGCAAGTGCAGTTTAAGATTTTACTGAAGTTTGCATTAATAAAGAATATACTACAGCTGATATATGCGCAACATATTGTGACGCTTGTGATTCATTTCCCTTGAAATCCTTAACAAATACCGCTAAGGTATAACTGATATTATTAGGCAGACATATATAGGCAACATCATTGTGAGCTGCAAGAACACCATTTTCATTAACATCACCTGAACCTGTCTTATGCGCTATAACAACCCCTTCTTTATCAAGAAGTGGAGCTGCTATCCTATCTACACCTGTTTTGCATTCTTTTAACGTATTCTTAATGAAACTTTGTTTCTCATCATCGATAAGACCTTCAGTAAACAAACGATTCATCAACATTGCAGCACCAAGAGGAGATGTATAGTTAGAGTAAGCCTTGTTATGGTCAGCCGACATTTCCTCTTCCGTATAAGCTATCTGAAAACTTGAACGAGGAATGAGTGTGGCTATAAAACTATCTGTTTGAGCGACATTAACCATATCCTTAAACATAAGGTTGCTTGCATTGTTGTCACTCTGAGTAAGAGTATAACGCAGCAAATCTCTCACTGTCAATGATATGACTGGCCCTGAATAATCTTTCAGCATAGGACTCCAAGTCTTTGGGTCAAGTTTATCCCTATTTATATTTACTAAGGTATCAAGTGAAATTCCTTTATTGTCAAAGTCATTACAAAGAGCTAATGCCTGATGAACCTTAAACACACTCATCATAGGATAAACACTCTTATTATTGACCTTAACCGTATCTCTGTTATTAACAATAACCGCCACACCAATTTCGCCAGGACAAGCTGAGACAATTTGAGAAATGCTATCAGTCAAAACATTTGTTAAAGGAGGATTTGCGCTATCTTTTGTCGCTGATTTATGGAACAATGAAAATACCAAGATGAAAATGCAAACTAAAGCTATACTCAAAACTACGATTTGTTTTTTTCTGTTTTTTTCCATGTTTATATTATTTATATTTGTTTGACGAGAATATCTTTATTTGCCGACAAAGGTACATAACTTTACGGAAAAATATGTTTCTAAAATATATAAATAGACAGCTGTGGGGAAAATGTGGGGAAAAATTAGATAATTAAAAAGGCTAAATGACTGGAAATAATCACTTAGCCTTTTAATCCGTACCCAGACCCGTACTTCGTAATTGCTGCGCCCATCATTCAAGACTGTCAAATCGGGTCTTTCCTGTCAAGCCAATGATGCCTATGCGTATGCCAAACACATGGATTACGGATTTCTCGTTCCGTGAACAAACACTTTATCCGCAACTCTGCTATGTGGTGTATTGGCTTAACTCCATTTCTATGGGCAACACTTTTGTTGCAGATTTCAAGCAGCTTTTATCGAAATACCCATCAGTAAGAACTCGTTTATTAGGCTTTCCTCATAATTGGGAACAAGAGCCTTTGTGGAGATAAAATAATTGCCCTGTTTCTTAAAAAGCACTGGGGCAAACCAGCTCCGTCTTTAATTGTTTCCAATAAATGGATTGTTTCAAGCCCCTATAGAAAGAGAACAAAAATTCCTGTGTGAAAATTAATCTACGACAAGGAGCAAGCAAGGAGCAATATCAAACAAAAATCAATACCTTTGCAGTACATATGAGATAGACCAAAACAAAAGTGGAATATCGGAAACGAATAGCAAGGAAAAGAGAAGAAACGACCCAAGTTGATGTCCTTTTTGAGTTAATAATCAATAAAAGCGTTAAATCTTCACCTTTTAGAATGTGCAATTAAAAATAACAACCATATTTCTGACTTATTATCTATAAAATATTGAGTAATAATCGGTTGTAAATACATCCATTAAATCTTTACGGATTTTTTCGCCGTCACCATCTACAAAAAGTACATTGTCAGGCAGAACTACTCCCGCACGGCCATCGATATTCAGACTTCGGTAGATATGCTGTAAGAAGTTCAGCTGTTTGTTGGAAGTAGGGAAGGTGAGGTCATCACGAGTTGCTCTTTCGCCTCCTTTTTTAGTCCCGAAAGGCGGATTGGTCAGTACCACATCATAGCCTGTCATCTGTTTACCTAAGGAAGAAAGGGTATCGCCGAGTTGTATATGCCCTTTGATGTCGTGCAACATGGCGTTCATCAGTGCCAAGCGGTGGGTTTCATGTACCAGTTCGCCTCCTGAGAAAGCCTCATTGATCTGGAACTCTTGCATCTCTTGGGAGAGGGAGAAAAGGTCATCGGTTTGGTCTTTCACGTATCGGTCAGCGGCAATCATAAAGCCAAAAGTACCACAAGCAGGGTCGTTACAGCGTTCGCCAGCTTTAGGGTTGATAAGCTCCGTGATGACATCTATCAGCACACGCGGGGTAAAATATTGTCCAGCGCCTGATTTTTTTTCGTTGGCATTTTTCTCTAAAAGTCCTTCATACAAGTTGCCTAAACCTTCTTCTTTGGCTGAATACCAATCTAGTTCATCTATGGTTTTGATGATTTTTTCAAGGTTTTTCGGCTCTTCGATGTTTGATTTTGCTCCTGCATAAATTTCGCGTACGCGTCCTGTGCATTCTTCACCCAGATGCTCCAGCAGTTCTTTATAAAACTTTTTTAGATTGATACCATCTTGTTTTACGAGTTTGTCCCAGCGGTACTGTTCTGGAATTTCTTTTTCGGTATCGGTTTCCTTTGCCATTTTCAGGAAAAGGATATAGGTCAGTTCCGTTACATACTGATGGTAAGTGATACCATCATCTCTTAATACATTACACAAAGCCCACAGCTTTG
>ERZ773018.749-NODE-749-length-18610-cov-6.859930_pt1 | contig 18610 bp, 20 predicted proteins | sample MGYA00580840_ERZ773018 | MGnify/ENA primary metagenome ERZ773018 (study PRJEB29015, sample SAMEA2738125) | human oral metagenome | biome: human oral; feature: human-associated habitat; material: saliva | place: China | collected 2256 ... | reverse complement strand
GTTCAAGAAATACATTTAGCTATTATGGTGGATTCTTTGGAAATAAGGGAAGTGGTTTAAGTGTCAAATACGCTTCTACTCCATACTATGGAATCTCGATAGCGGCAATTGCGTATAGCTTTGATAAATATGCTAGTGGTAATGATGGTTATTTAGTTGAATATGGTTCCACAAAGATTGGACGTATTACTGGAGAAAATACAAATATCTTCTTATCTCCAACATCAAATACGATTTTATATAACTCCTCTTATGGGTCGGGATACAACAAATATCATTTTGTAAGTATTCTTGGAGAAGCGAGTGGCTATTACAAAGTGCAATCTACAAATCATGTTGTAAATGGACAATCTATGTATACTGCAGGAAATTCATCTCTTGTAGCATACGATTGGAATACAAGCGTAGGTTATGTAAATAGTCAATATGTCAATATTGTTCCTACAGAGCCACTAACAAAATCATTATCAACAGGTACTTGGGTAACAGATACTCGTGGTACATGGTATCGTCATCACGATGGTTCCTATACACGTTCGGACTGGGAGTTGATTGAAGGTAAGTGGTATTACTTTGACGCAAGTGGATATCGTAAGACGGGGTTCTTAATATTAGGAACTAGAACATTCTATCTGGATGAGTCCACTGGCATCATGCAGATTGGGTTTGCTAAGATTGCAGGTAAACTATATTACTTCAATGCATATGGAGATATGCTGAAGGATTGGTTCCAAGTTGGAACAGATTGGTATTGGGCAAATACAGATGGTACGCTTAAGACAGGTTGGCAAGATTATGTTGGTAGAAAGTACTACTTGGATGAGACAACTGGCATTATGAAAAAGGGTTGGGTATTTACTAATGGTAAGTATCAGTACCTAGATACATTTGGTATACAACAATATGGCTGGCTCGAAGAAGGGACAAGTAAATATTATCTCGATTCAGATGGAAACATGCATATTGGTCTGGCAACGATTGAAGGTAATAAGTATTTCTTCAATACTAGCGGAAGAATGCAGACAGGTTGGTTCATGGATGGTGCTGATTGGTATTGGGCAAATGATGATGGTACGCTCAAGACAGGTTGGCAGGTCTATGGTGAACGAAACTACTATTTAGACGAAAATGGTAAGATGCAAAAGGGTTGGGTTGAATCAAATGGTCATCGCCAGTACCTAGATCAGAATGGTGTCCAACAGTTTAACTGGCTTTACCTAGATGGTATCTATTATTATCTTGGCACAGATGGTGATATGAAGACAGGTTGGGTAGATTATGCAAATCGTAAATATTACCTGGATGAATCTGGTCGTATGAAGACGGGATGGGTATATACAAACGGATCCTATCAGTATCTTGATGCATTTGGAATTCAACAGCATGGCTGGGTAAATGTAAATGGTATCTACTACTATATGGATGATGATGGAAATATGAAGACAGGCTGGCTAAAGTATGGTGATTTCTATTACTACCTTGAACCTAGTGGAGCAATGTTTAAAGGTGGTTGGAAGCTAGTTTATGGTGCTTGGTTCTACATTGATAACTTTGGTCATATGTTGACAGGTTGGCAGTATATTAACAATTATTGGTACTACTTAGGTGAAGCTAATGATGGCTCAATGAAGACTGGAACCGTAAATATTGGTGGAAGAAACTATACCTTTAATGGCAGTGGAATCTTAGTATACTAAGTTGTTATAAGCATAAATAAAAGTAGGAGAATGATAGTAAAACTACTATGTTGAATATCAACGTAAGAAGTTAAACTACAAAGTTCTCCTGCTTTTACTGTATTAATGTTATTTACAGTCATATTAGTATTATATTACTCGAATCAGGATGCCTTAAAGGGATTTTGCTAGGTGATATCTACCTCTTTAGGCTGCGGATAAGGTTGAGGAAATTGTGGTTTTAGTATATTATTTACAGTGTAATTTTGTGTGTTTATGGGTGATTTTGTAGTTCGGATTAAGGCAAAAAATTATACCATAAAGAGTGATGAGAATGGGGATAACAAACATGGATAGATTCGACAAAATAATTATTGGTGCAGGCTTGTATGGGTTATATTCAGCTCTCTTCTGTGCAAAAAGAGGACAGAAAGTAATTGTACTAGAGTGTGATCCAACACCATTTAGAAGAGCTACTTATATTAACCAAGCAAGAGTTCATCAAGGTTATCATTATCCACGATCCATTTCTACAGCTTTGAAGTCTGCAGGTTATTTTGAAAGATTTAATAAAGATTATGACTTCTGTATTAATCGCGAGTTTGATCAAATCTATGCAACATCTAGTCAGTATTCTTGGTCAGATGGAAAACAATTTAAAGATTTCTGTACAGCCGCAGAGATTCCATGTGAGCAGCTAGTACCAGAGAATTATTTCAAACCAGGAATGTGCGATGGTGTATTTAGAACAAGAGAATATACGTATGATGCAAAAATCTTACTAGATTACTTCTTGGAGGAATTGAAGAAATATCCTGAAGAAGTGACGCTGAAGTATGATGTTGATATTACAACAATTGATAAGACAAGTGATTCCTACATCATTCATACAGCTGAAGGAATTGATTACGAATCTGGCTTTGTACTGAACGCAACTTATGCAAGTACGAATCAAATACTCGAGAAAGTTGGTTTCGATAAATTTGGCATTAAATATGAGTTATGTGAAATTATTCTTTGTGAAGTGAATGAGAAGTTAAAGGATATTGGTTTTACGGTGATGGATGGTCCATTTTTCTCGATTATGCCTTTTGGTAAGACAGGCCTACATTCACTTACTTCTGTTACATTTACACCACATACAACAAGCTATGACGGACTACCTACATTTGAATGTCAGAAGGAGAGTGGAGGATATTGTTCCCCAACACGTTTAGGCAACTGTAATGATTGTCCTGCAAAGCCTAAGACAGCATTCCCGTATATGGCAAATCTAGCTAGAAAATACATGCTAGATGAATACGGATTTGAATATAAAGGGTCGCTCTTCTCTATGAAGCCAATTTTGATGAGCTCAGAGATTGATGATTCTAGACCTACAGTAATTCGGAAATACTCTGAGAATCCAACATTCGTTGGTGTACTCTCAGGAAAAATTAATACAGTTTATGACTTAGATGAGGTGTTGAGTGATGGAGAATAAGGAAAAGAATTTTGCATCAGCAGTTATTTATGTAAGAAACGCTGAAAATCGTTTAGAGAAGTTTCTAAAGACAATTATTTCCACAATGGAAAATAACTTTGCACATTCGGAAGTGATTTGTGTTAATGATGCATCTGACGATAAGTCGTTAGAAATCATTAAGAAAACAAGTGGTATGGCAACATCCACAAGTGTATCTGTTATTAACATGAGTTATTTCCATGGATTAGAGTTATGCATGGATGCAGGTATAGATATGTCAATTGGTGACTTCGTATTTGAGTTTGATAATACAACATTAGACTTTAATCCTGAAATGATTATGACAATCTATTATCGTTCTTTAAAAGGATACGATATTGTAAGTGCATCTGCAGATCGTAAGGAAAAGTTTACATCAAGTTTATTCTATAAGGTATTTGATCAATTCACAGACTACTCCTATAAGATGACTACAGAAAGCTTTAGAATTTTAAGCAGACGTGTTATCAATCGTGTAAGTTCTATGAATAAGACAATTCCATACCGTAAAGTTGTATATGCAAACTGTGGATTAAAGACAGATAATCTAAAATACAATATCGTTAATAATGTTGAGCTAGAGGAAGATATACGTGAAAAGAAGTATCGCTCGAATCTTGCGGCAAACTCACTACTATTATTTACTGAAATTGGATATCGTTTCGCGAAGTTTATGACAGTATTCATGATGGTTGTATCTGTGCTTATGGTTTTCTATTCAATTGTAGTTTACCTTACAGCAAATCCAGTTGTGGGATGGACAACAACTATCTTATTCCTATCCGTTGCGTTCTTCGGATTGTTTGGAATTTTAACAATCATCATCAAGTATCTACAGTTATTGGTTGATTTAGTATTTAAGAGAAAACAATATAGTTTTGAAAATATTGAGAAGTTAACGAAGTAGGAGATTTTTATGAAGAAGGCACTCGTTGGTTATACAGGTTTTGTTGGAAGTAATATTTACGCTGCAACTAATTTTGATGCAGTATACAATTCTAAGAATATTGAGGAAGCATTTGGTACAAATCCAGATTTATTAGTTTATGCTGGATTACGTGCCGAAAAATATTTGGCAAATAATGCACCAGAACAAGATATGGCATTAATCGTACAAGCTGAGGAAAATATTACGAAGATTAACCCTAAGAAACTTGTACTAATTTCAACGATTGACGTATTTAAAGTACCTACTGGAGTTAATGAGAATTCTACGATTGATACAGATAACCTGCATGCATATGGTTATAATCGCTATCAACTAGAATTATGGGTAAAAGAGCACTATCCAGATGCATTGATTATTCGTTTACCAGGATTGTTTGGAAAGAATATCAAAAAAAATTTTATCTTTGATTTTATAAATGTTATTCCATTTATGTTGAAAAGGGAAAAGTTTAAAGAGTTAGTACAAAAAGATTCTGATTTAGAAAAGTACTATGTGCTACAGGACAATGGCTTTTATAGAGTGAATTGTCCAGAAGAAGATAGAGAATTATTGAAGAGCAAGTTCAAGGCACTACAATTCTCGGCATTAAACTTCACGGATAGTAGAAGTGTATATCAGTTCTACAATCTTGGAAGATTATGGAGTGATATTGAAATTGCATTAGAAAATCATCTTCATATGTGGCATCCTGCTACAGAGCCAGTATCAGCAGCAGAAGTATATGAATATCTAACAGGAGAGAAATTTATCAATGAATTAAATGGTACTCCTGCAAATTATGATTACAAGACAGTTTATGACAGTTTGTTTGGTGGCAGTAATGGATACATTTGTGATAAACAAACTGTATTAGCTGATATCAAACAATTTGTGGAGGGTAAATAATGTTTGAGAAAGCAAAAAACAATATCGTATTTACAATACTGTCATTGCTTTTGTTGTGCTTCTTTGTGCTGATTGGGCCATTGAATGCTTTTCAGCATGGATATTACGCAACAGAAGTAGATGTTACTACAATTCCAGAAACTGATTTAACAGGAGTATATGATTTAACTAATAGTAAGTATTCAACAACTTTTATTCCTGTAAGAAAAAATATGACGGGAGTAGAAGTTTATATTGCAAAACAAGATTCTACACAAGGTTATATGGCATTAACAATTGAAGATGCTAGTGGTAAAGTAGTTGATTATAGCGAAGTACAACTATCAAATATTAAGCCGCAAAATTGGTATAAGTTTTATACAAAAGGAAAGTACCAAGTAGGGAGTCAATATAAACTGTATTTTTCTACGTCTGATGCAAGCGGGAATGTTACTCTTCAAAAAACAATATCTACCTATATGTCCGAAGAAAATATGACGGGTGAAGTGCTATTGAGCTTTGCATACAAGAAATCAACTTTTAACGTTGGGGCAAGAATATTAATTTCTCTATTCATGGTTTTTGTATGGTTATTTTTACTTTCATCAAAATTATCAAATGGAAAAAGAAAAGTACTGAAATTAATAGCTATATGTGGTGTTCTAAGTACAGTTTTGAGTTGGAATTACTACTTTAATTCAATAAATAAGGATGATAATAGTTTTGCAACCTTTCAAGCGGATAGTGAGACATTAAATACGGGTATTGTATATGCAGAAAAAGATAAGAATTATTTTTCGACTGATACTACAAATCAATATGGACTAGCTAGATATTCTACAATTTCTGGAGAATACTATGGCTGGATAAATCCATTTGTAACAGATCACGATTGGGAAGAAGGCTATTCAAAAACAGAAAATGCAATCATATTATCATATAATCCATATACCGATAAGGTTGCGGTTGTTGGTAATAAGGTCCAATTCCAAAATGGTGATTCTTTAGAAATTTCAGAAGTTACAATTAAGGATTGGAATATAATAGTTAAGTTTAAAGATGGTGATATTAGTTTTGAGAAAAATGGGTCACTACAATTTGCGGTTTTCCTCGATAGTAATGGGAATGAATTGCCAAAAGGCTTTTTAAGTCCATATGTTTCACAATATGGTTTGCAGGGAAAAATCTTTAGACTTGCACTCAGATTTCTGCATAATGGAGAAGCAGTAATACACTTATCTCAACTGGTATGCACGATATTTCTTGCGATTACAGTAACACTGCTGTGTGTATTAATTGAGAAAAAGTATAATATGTTAATGGCAACTTGTTTCTTTAGTGTGTTCTGGCTATCTCCATGGGTAATTAATTTTGCTAGGAATTTATATTGGGTTGAATTCACTTGGTTTATACCAATGGTTATAGGTTTATTCTGTTCAATATACATTGAGTCTAAAAAAAGTAGAATTATATCTTATATTTTGACTTTTATTGCAATCCTAGTGAAGTGTCTTTGTGGCTATGAATATATTTCGACAATAATGATGGGATTAATTACATTCTTACTTGCAGATTTTATTCAATCACTAATTTCTAAGGATAAAGAGAAAGGTATATTAATTTTTAGAACTACATTCATAATTGGTCTTGTTTCTCTACTTGGATTTATGACCGCAATTTGCATGCATGCTCAAATACGTGGTGGAGGAAATATCGCTGAAGGAATAGTCACTATATTTAAGAATGATGTATTAAGAAGAACTGCTGGAGCTGATTTAAATGCGTTTTCATCTAATTTATGGGATTCTATCAATGCGTCAGTATGGGAAGTCCTATGTAAATATTTTCACTTTAATACAGAAGTTATTATTAGTATTCCAGGGAAATTATTTCAAGTGATTTGTATTGTACCTTTAGGTATATTTATGTATGACTACAATAAAAAGGTACTTGATACAAATGAAGTAACTTTGTACGTAATTACATTTTTAACATCCATTTCCTGGATTGTATTAGCGAAATCTCATTCGTATATACATACGCACATAAGTTATGTATTATGGTACTTTGGTTTTGTTCAAATTTGTATTTACATTTGTATAAATAAAATAGTGCAATTAATACGACAAGTACATTTGGAGAATTGAAAATGAAACTATCAATTTCAAATATTGGCTGGACAGATAATGATAATCTAGCAATATATCAATTAATGAAGAAAAATGGATATTCTGGTTTGGAAATAGCACCAACCAGAATATTTCCAGTTACTCCATACGAAAATCTAGATAAAGCTTCTCAGTGGAGTAAAGAACTTTATGAAAATTATGGATTCAGTGTGCCTTCAATACAATCTATTTGGTATGGTCGTCAAGAAAAAATCTTTGGAACAGATGAAGAACGCCAAGAGCTTTTAGAATATACAAAAAAGGCAATTGATTTTGCTCATGCCATTGGATGTAGGAATCTAGTGTTTGGTTGTCCACGTAATCGTGTATTACCGGAAGGTGTTGATGAAAAGCTTGCAGTATCATTCTTTAGAGAACTCGGTGAGTACGCAGTATCTAAGAATACTGTCATTGGTATGGAAGCGAATCCACCAATTTATAATACAAATTACATTAACGATACACTATCCGCTTTAAAACTCATCAAAGAAGTTAACTCAGATGGATTTAAGTTAAATCTTGATGTTGGAACAATGATTTACAATCATGAGCCAGCCTCACAGTTAATTGGCAATGTGAAATATATCAATCATGTTCATATTAGTGAACCTAACTTAAAGCCAATCGAAAAAAGAAAACTGCATCAAGAATTAAAGCAGTTACTAGTATCTGAGAATTACAAAGGTTTTATATCGATTGAGATGGGAAAAGTTGATGATATCTCAATTATTAATGAGAAGCTGAAGTATATTAGTAAAGTATTTCAATAATAATTCACTGAGAAGTTATTATCCATTTGATGTTAATTTCAGTTTTGTAATTCTTTTACAAGCATTCTTGGTACATGTATATTTGAAGAAACTATTTGATACAAGAGGTAGTGTAGAAGCGTGCAAGCGTTATGGTATTCTTGCATTCCTAAATATGTCATGCTTCGCAGTTGTAAATGAATACAAGTTAATCAGTGGTGGACAATTATATGAAGTTGCATTAACCGTACTATTTATAACGGTACTCATGGAATTATTATCATTGCTATTGAGTTTATTTGAAACCAAGCAAATACAGAAAAAACTAATTATTGGTTAGTTGTAATATCACTTGCTTGGGTAGCTTCAATAGCTAAAGATGTTTCTAAATTAATGATTTTTGGTTCCGGTGGTGCTTATGTCCCTGTACTGGGTGGAAATATGACTATATTAAGAGAGGATTTATACTCTGCTCATGAATTCCTAAACGGTGAAAGTTTCTTTGCAACCTATGCAACAGTACAAGAGGTTATGGAAGGTACATTCCAACCTACTGGAATCGATTATATTATTCATGTACTAGGGGATGGTCAACGGCAAAAGTACTTAGATGCTTTTAAGTCTGGTTCGTTTAAGTATGCAGTAACTATTCGTGATGACTATACTGACTGGGGTCATACTGGATCCAACGTGCAAACTGGTATTTCTATCGAAAGATATATCAGAACTGGCGCCCAGTATTTGCAAATAGTTATGAAACATACTGGGAAAGAAATAGTAGTAGTGAATCGAACAATATACAAAATGGTTTCACTATCAAAGTGACGGAACTAAGTGATACATCACAGAAGATTGAAGTTATATGTAATGATAATACACTGAATGGTTTTGCGGATGTATATGTGGACTATAGCGTTGAGAAGAGAGGCAACTTAAGTTCTAAATTCCTTTTAAAGAGAGAATTGAATGTCACAAATACTGGTGTAATTTATCCTGAGGGTGGAGTATATTATGACCATAATTAGCTTCGTCCTCAATCAGCTGAGTATTTACCAATTCAAGTTGTAAATGGACATGGTGAAGTAACAATTACTTCACAGCCAGAAAAGAGTACGACTTTAAAAGTAAATACAATTAAATGTGAAACGATATATATACTGTTACTTCGAAATATATTCCTACTAACAGAATAGATTATGAACATAATCAGTTCGTGACTACAAATTACACAAAATATCAAGATGATATATCAAATGCCACAAAACTAATTTACCAAGGAAAAGAATATACTGTTGTAAATATTGAAGCACAAGAAGAAGGTATCTTTATTTCAGTAGAAGAACAGATTATACAAATAGATAACATGGAAAATTTCATTCAAATACGCTAAAATGCATACAGTTTCTTGTGAAAGGATGGTAATTATGCTTGTTGAGAAAAGACCTGGAGTACCAAAGTATGAGTGCTTTGAATATGCTGAGAAAACAAAAGAATATGTGGTTTTAATTCCAATTATTAATGAGGGAGATCGAATCACAAAGGAGCTTATGAGAGCGAAGGAACATCATATTTCTGATTATGCGGATATTGTAATCTGCGATGGTGGTTCAACAGATGGATGCACAAATGAAGAAACATTACGTAGCCTTGATGTTAATACATTGCTTATTAAGCGTGATGAAGGAAAACAAGGTGCACAATTACGTATGGGTATCTCATGGGCTCTTGAAAGAGGTTATGAAGGTATCATTACCATTGATGGAAATAATAAAGATAGTATTGAAGATGTTCCGCATTTCATTGAAAAATTAAAAGAGGGATATGATTTAGTACAAGGATCACGTTTCATTGAGGGTGGAAAAGCAATCAATACACCATTTATTCGTACAGTATCGGTAAGATTGCTTCATGCGCCTGTCATTTCTATGACAGCTCATCAGAAGTTTACAGATACAACAAATGCATATCGCGCATATTCAAGAAGATATTTAACAGATATTCGTGTGCAACCACTACGTGATATCTTTATAACATATGAACTACTCGCTTATCTATCTGTACGTGCAACACAGATTGGTATGAAAGCTTGTGAAATACCTGTTACACGTGCTTATCCAAAGATGGGAAAGACTCCAACAAAGATTAGCTTCTTTAAAGGGAATTCCGAATTATTACGTATCTTGTTTAAGAATATGCAGGGCGCATATAATCCAAAGTAAGGTGGTAATATGATCGAATCGATTCAAAAAAATAAGAAAGGGATACTACTAATGTTAGTATCCTCTATCTGTGTTTGTGTTGGACAATTATTATGGAAATTATCTGCTACGCAAGGACTTGTTTTTATGCTAGTGGGTTTTGTGTTCTATGGTGCTGGTGCACTCATTATGATTATTGCCTACAAGTTCGGAAAACTATCTGTTTTACAACCAATGCTTAGTCTAAATTATGTGCTAAGTATTCTTCTTGCGGCATTTGTACTACGTGAGGCAATTACACTCTATAAAGTGATCGGTGTTATTGTCATTACCTGTGGTGTTATTACGATTGCTGGAGGTGACGAATAATGGCTGGTTACTATTTAGTTTTATTAATCATGACCATGATTGGTTCTGTTGCTTCATTATTTTTAAAGAAGGCATCTGGTTCAAATGGCTTGATTGAAATGTTAAGGAATGTGAATCTCTATATTGGTGGATTTCTATATGTTACATCGGCAGTGCTAAATATATGGTTACTAAAGATTTTAGACTATTCAGTTATTTTACCACTGACATCTCTAACATATATCTGGACAATGGTTTTATCGTATTTTATTCTCAAAGAGAAAATTACACTAAAAAAGATGGTCGGTGTTTGCTTAATTTTAATAGGAGCAATCATCATTTCTGCTCTATAGAAGTGAATTTGAATTTCTGGAAATAAAGGTAGATTTTTAGTAAAAAGTTGAAAATATTAGCTTTTTTCAACCACTAAAATTTGCCTTTTTTTGATTTTAAAAATACTCGAAATTTTTGTAAAAAATTGTATTGTAAAAAATAGAATTAGTGCTACTATTTGGGTGAAGATAGAAGTATTTGTAAGACCCTTCAAGTTATACACAAATCATTGTATGTAGGAATTGCTAAAATGGTTTTAGAGTTAAAAATTCTGGCAAGTTTTTTCTCGTTTACTGATTACTGTTTTGGTTATTTTTACGTACAAAATTTCAAAGGTCACTGGTGTGACATGTTTATTTATCTTTTCGAAATTAGGGGGAGGGAAATGTATGAATAAACTATTGAAATCTTTACTCGCAGCTGTAGTTATTTCCGCAATATCTGTAAAAACAGTAAATGTTTATGCAGAAGAATCAGAAGAGGGTACTAGACAGGGTCCGATAGTATCAAGTGAAGTCCAAGCAGAAATTGACGCATTATTGGAACAAATCTATTACTACGACAAACTGATAGGGCCAATCTGGTCTGCATATCGTGCAGCAGAGGTATCATTACAGCAAGCTTTAGAAAAGCTGACAGCTGCTGAGACTGCATTAAATGAGGCGAAGGCAGCTAATGACTTATCACACATTACTGAAATGAAAGCAATGGTTGAGTCAGAACTTAGAAAAAATAAGGAAGCTTTAGAAAAAGCAATTGCAGAGAATGCAGATAAAAGTATCATTCAGGAAAGACAAGCAGCTGTAGATCAGTTGGCTGAAGAATTAGAAAGATATAACACTGAACGTACGGAAGCTGAATTAGCAACTGCTGAAGAAAACTATTCAACAGCTAAATCAGAATATGATTCTCTGTTAGTTTCTTACGATGCACTGAAACAAGAAATAGATTACTATGATCAAATACAAAGTGATCTTGCCTTACAGATTCTGGCCTTACAGGGAATTGATGGAAGAACTGGTACAATGTCAGAAGAAATATATGAGAAAATCTACGGCAAACAGAATGAATCTAACACTGAAACAAGGAAATTAGAAGAAGTAGTTGCTGAACAAAATATTGAGCCAGTAATGAAAGAAATGGCTGAAGAAGTTCATGAAGATACATTCCCAGTCACATTTACGGAATCAACAGTAGAGCATACTATCGAATTGAATGAACTTCCTGAGGGAACAAATCATCCATCCGCAGCAGTTGATTTATCAGCATTATCATTTGCGTTTTTTGCTGGTGTAGGTATCTACTATGCAAGAAAGAAACATTAATCAATAACAACAAAAGTCTCCTGTTTGGAATTGCCAGTCCATTAGGAGACTTTTTACATGCTTGCAAGTTATTTTAGATTACCTTTTTTAATATGATTTTGAAGGATTTTGTCTGTCACTTCATAGATGACTTCTGAACCTAGCTTGGTTTTTGATTGACGACCATATACCTTTTCAGCAGTAACCTGATGTTCCTTCCAGTCACCGCCATCATTTGAATCGTTAAGTAAGAGAGGCTGGAAGTTATCCATTGCATGTGCAAAACGTGCTTCTGGAGTTTCATTTGCTTCAAACTCATCAAAGAGTGCAATCAATTCTGCTTTTTGATCATTTGGTAAAAGTGAATAGATTCTTTCTTTGGCAAGGTCTTCTCTTGCTTTTTGTGTTTTTAGTCCTTCGGTATCATATGCATAGGTATCACCAGCATCAATTTCAACAATATCATGAATCAAACACATTATCATTGTTTTGGCTATATCGATCTTTTCATTTGCATGTTCTTTTAAAAGATAGGTCATGATAGCCATGTGCCATGCATGTTCTGCGTCATTCTCGTTTCTTCCATGATTGGATAGATGGGTCTGACGGAAGATATTCTTTTCTTTATCGATTTCTAAGATAAAGTCCATTTGTTTTTTTAGACGTTCATTCATGATGGATATGCTCCTTACTATTTATTAAAATCAACAGTTTTTAAAATTGCCTGTTCCATAACATAAGCAGCGATTGTACCTACAACATTGATGTCTGCTGGTATGGTACTAGAACTCATTGCATAGATGGAATCTCCATCAAATGTAGTGTGTACTGGTTTAATAACACGTGCATATCCATCATGTGCCATGCCTGCAACTTTTGTAAGTGCTGTTTTATCTAGCTTAGCATTGGTGATGATTGCTCCGATGGTTGTATTTTGATGGAATAAATCACGACCTAAGATTGCGGTGTATAATGCCTCCTCAGCATCGATAAAACCGCCATCTTTCAAATTGCGAATACCAGAAAGTGTATTTCCGCTTGTTGGATCGTAGATATTACCAACAGCATTAACTGCAACAATGGCACCTACTTTTAAATCTCCTAGTTGTACTGCGTAGGTTGCTAAGGCAGAAGGAGATGATTGTTTAGGGCCATATATCTTTCCGATAGTAGCTCCAGTACCAGCTCCATGTCTTCCTTCTTCAAAGATTCCCTGATATGCATTTTCGCATGCATGATAGCCTAGTTTTGCGTCTGGGTATTTCTGTGTTGGATTGCCATTTAAATCAAACAAGCAGGAAGCACATACAATTGGTACAACTCCCGCAGCGGTAGGGAAACCAATGTTGCGTTCTGCTAGAAACTTCATAACGCCACTAGCAGTATCAAGCCCAAATGCACTACCTCCAGATAGTACAATTGCATGCACGCCATCATTAGCAGCGAGTGGATTGAGTAGTCCACTTTCTCTAGAAGCAGGAGCACCTCCACGAATATCGATTCCGGTAGGATATCCTGGTTCACTTAAGATGACTGTGCAGCCAGTATTGGAGTCTGGATATTCAGCACTACCTAGTTTGAATTCCGTAAATGCATGGATAGATATTTCTTGTAATAAACTGTTTTTCATGAGATTACCTCTATGGAATCATTATAACGTTTTAGAAAACGAAATAATAAAAAAGTTGTAAGATGTATTTTCGCACGAATGATAACCCACAACTTTTTCTTTTAACTATTATTTATTTCTGAATGTGTCAATTGCTTGCTTTACCTTCTGAGCATTCGCAGCAATTTCTTCTGAACTTCCGTTTGTAAGTAGGGAACCCATGCCCATAAAATCAATACCATTTTCAAGCCATTCATTGATATTGTTTAGATCAATACCTCCACTTGCCATAAGAGGCATAAATGGTGTAGGTGTCTTGAAAATCTTGGCTAATTTAGGACCATAGAAATTTGAAATAGGGAAGGCTTTGATGAATGCTGCACCCCATGTTAAACCATTAATTGCTTCAGTAATTGTTGTACAACCAGGTCCATATGGAATCTGATAACGATTACACATCTTTGCTACATCTTCATCAGCTGTACAAGAGATGATAAAGTCAGCACCATTCATAATTGCAATACGTGCTGTCTCAGGATCTAAGACAGTTCCTGCTCCAACTATCATGCAATCACCATACTTTTCTTTTACTGCTTTAATGCATTCACCAGCATCATTGTTTGTAAAGCTGATTTCCATACATGGTAATCCACCATTTACAAGACCTTCAGCAATTTCTAATGTTCTTTCTACGTTAGCGCGTACGACTGCAAATGCACAGATATCGTACATGCGTTGTGTAATTGTAGCCTTTTTAATTCTCTCCATATTCACTTCCTCCATTGATGAAACTGATTAATATTTATGATTTACTTTTTGAGATTGTAGTATGCAAGCATATCTTGAATTTGTTCATCTTGCGATGGTATTGCATCAAATACAGGCTTTCTTGCAGGACCGACTGGAGCGATGCCAGATAATTCTACACTGCGCTTTAACATAGAAGGTACTGTTCCTAACTTAAGGATACCTCTTAATACATCGATATCTTTTTGTAACTTCTCTGAGGTAGCTGTATCGTTTTTAAGTAATGCTTTCCACAAAGGAACGACAGTATCTACGATTAGATTACTTGTTCCTGCAACGCATCCACTTGCACCAAGTTTAAATGCTTCGGAAATCTTAGAATCTGATCCTACTAAAACCTTTAAGTTTGTTCCTTCGGCAGCTGCTAGATATCCTTTAAGATTTTCCATATCACCTGAACTATCCTTGATAGCTAAGATGTTTGGAACATCGTTTGCTAGGCGTTTAACAACACTGGCAGGGATATTGCAGCCTGTAGATTTTGGAATGTTATATAGCAATACAGGAATCTTTACTGCACTAGCAACATCTGCATAGTGTTGGTAAATTTCTTCATCAGTTGGTTTGATAAAGTATGGAGTAATGACGGATAAGCCATCACAGCCAGCTTCTTCCATTGCCTTAGCAAGCTTAATTGTTTCCTTTGTAGAGCATGCTCCTGCACCAGAATAGATTGGAACACGATGGTCAACAATTTTAACAACTTCTTTAATGAAATCAATCTTTTCTTCATCATTTAGGACATGGAATTCACCGTTTGATCCTAAAGGGAATATTCCATCTACTCCATGCTCAATCAAATAATCAATAAGAACCTTTGTGGCTTCTAAATTAATGGATTGTTCTTTGTCACGATGAAATGGCGTAACAATAGGGGTAATAACACCTTCAAACATTGCCATAGTTAGTTTCCTTCTTTCTGTTTCTTTAAAATAGACTCTCCTAGAGCTCCGCCTGGATGCCATTTTACATATTCATTTGGAGTTAGTTGTTTTTCGTTTTGTAGTAATACAGATAAACTCTGTAAGATGAGTTCCTCAACAATAATAGAAGCGCGTGGAGGCTTGTTCATAGAGTCGCCTTCTTGTTTTACACCAGCCACTAAAACAGCATCTCCTTGTTGTGCTAACCAGCTATTTCCATTTCCAGTAACAGAAATAATTTTTGCGCCATTATTCTTTAAAGTTGTGACTGTTGCCTTCAATTCAGATGTTTCTCCTGAATTTGAAATTGCAATAACAACATCTCCTGGTAATACTTGGCCAGAAGAACCGTGAACTGCTTCTGTACCATGAAGTTCATAAGCAGGTGTTCCGGTGGAGGAGAGTAGGGAAGCAGCATATCCACTTACGTGTCCAGGCTTACCAATGCCAGTTACATGCACGCGATTCTTATCTGCTTCTGCAGAAAGGATTAATTCTTTTGCTTTTGTTAATTGTGAGTGATCAATATTAGAAATAAACTCATTAATCTGAGTAGTCATAATACTGAGAAAATCTAATACTTGTTCTTTATCAGTCTTCATACATTTCCTTCTTTCTAAATTATTTATCTTAGTAGTAATTAAATGAGTATTAAACTCAGATAATAAGTTTTAAATTTATGTATCAAGTGAAAGAGGGCAAGTAAAATAACCTGCCCTCAAATCTAAATATTCTAGTGGAAAATACCCAAGATAAAGTTTAATACCGCACCGAATACGTTGTAGTCAACGTTAGGGAAGGAAGCACTAGCGATTCCTAATGCAGAGAATGCTGGGTATAGAATTAATGGAAGTGCTGTTGTAGTAAATCCTAGTAATAAACCACCGACAAATGCACCCTTTGTTCCACCGTAAATGTTACCGAATACACCACCTGTACCACCTGAGAAGAAGCAGATACCGGCAGCTGGAATCATGATTGTTGGGCTCTTTAAGATAACCATTCCAGCAGTAGCGATTAAGCCACCTGTAATTGCGCCTAAGAAACCGATAAGAACAGCGTTAGGAGCAAATGGGAATACAGCAGGGCAATCAACAGCTGGTTTGGAGTTAGGAATCCACTTTTCAGAGATACCAACGAATGCAGCTGTGATTTCTGCGATGAACTGACGAACACCATAGATTAATACGCTCATACCAGCAGCAAATTGTAGACCCTGTAGGAATGGCCAGATTAACCAAATATCATTACCGGATGCCTTAGTAACAAGTTCAAATGCTTCGCCACCTTTAACAGCACAAGCAATTACTGCTACGTAGAATAATACAACCATGAATAATGCAACTGAGAATACGAAGTCTCTAAATAAACTTAACCAACCAGGTAATGCTAGTTCAGATACATCCTTACCTCTACGTTCACCATTCTTACCACCAATTAACTTACCAATATATCCAGATAATGTATAACCAATTAAGTTAAAGTGTCCCATAGCAATACCACTATTGTCTGTGAGTTTATCTACAAATGGTTGAGCCAATGAAGGTAATGCTGCACCAGCGAAACCAAGCACTAGACCACCAACAAGAATAGTAACTACATCAGGCATGCCGTTTGCGATGAATACTAATGCAATTACACATGCGAAGTATAAGAAGTGCTGTCCAGTTAAGAAGATTGCCTTAAACTTAGTAAACTTAGCAATAACAATATTGAATACGAAACCCATTACCATTGTTAATGCAACTTGTGTACCATATGTGTTTAAAGCTAATGCAGTAGCTACTTCAACCTGTGTTGTAACACCTTGAATACCGAAACCTGCATTAAATAAATTCATAAAGTTATTAATAACGCCGTTCATTGCACCAGAACCGATATTAAATACCATGAATCCGATTACTGTCTTTACAACTCCATTTACAACATCTTTAGTTGATTTCTTCTGTAAGAGTAAACCTACAAGGGCAATCACACCCATAATCAGAGCAGTATTTCTAGTCTGATTAATAATAACATTTAGCATTTTTCTATTTTCCCCTTTCAATTATGGAATAAATACTATTTTTTAAAACTTTCAGGATCTTCACCAACAAAACGAAGATATGCATCTAGTTGGTCTTTCATTTCTTGCTTAGAAACAATGTTTGTAATTCCGCAAGCATATGGAACTTTTCCTTTTAGCTCTTCGCTTAAATCGGACATAGTAATAATTAAATCGCCGTTGAAGAATGCTAATGAGTCCAGATTTCCATGTTCTGTTTCAATTGGATAATTGTTCTCACTAATAACTTGATCGGCTTTGATCTTTAATAGAGTACTAGATCCCATTCCGGCACGACATGCAACTAGTGCGTGATATACCTTTGACATGTTAAGCCTCCTTTCTATTGTTGAGGTAATTGAATACCTCTTGAGTACTATTTGCAGAATCAAGCATCGCATAGAATGCTTCATCTTCTAGTAATTCTGATAAATCTGCTAAAGCAGATAGATGTTTATTATTATCCGTTGCGCTTAGGCAAAAGAGATAACGAACAGGATCGTTGACCTCATTTCCAAAAACAACTGGTTCATCTAATGTAGTAATACCAATTGCTGTTTCTAGTGCTCCACTTTCAGGACGAGCGTGAGGTAATGCAACGTGTTTTGTTATTACGATATATGGACCAAATTCAATAACACCTTTAACAATGTCATCGACATAACTCTCTTTGATTTTTTTGGCTGTAACTAGTGGGGCAGCAGCTTTTCGCACTGCATCTTCCCAGTTGTCTGCATGAATACGGAGTTGAACTAGACGTTCATCCAATAAATCTTTTAACATATGTTATTTAATCTCCTTTCACTGCTATATCTCTTTACAACTGTATTATCAACGATAGACATAAGAAGTACAAATAGAATTAGGAACAATATTTGTAACCACTTACAACAAAAATTAAACTCTGTTAAAAATTGAATGCTAAGAATTTCAAAAAGAAATGATCATAAATTTAGTGAAATGAGCATTTATATATTTAAGTATTTAATTTGTAATTATTAACACGCTATAATCTTAAGATAAGTTAGTTAAAAGAACTTTTGTATCTATTATGAACATGATAATATAAGAGATAGGACAAACAGGAGGCCGTATAATGGTAATTGAAGATTTAAAATTACACGCGAAGAATAT
>ERZ773018.746-NODE-746-length-18641-cov-6.748951_pt1 | contig 18641 bp, 20 predicted proteins | sample MGYA00580840_ERZ773018 | MGnify/ENA primary metagenome ERZ773018 (study PRJEB29015, sample SAMEA2738125) | human oral metagenome | biome: human oral; feature: human-associated habitat; material: saliva | place: China | collected 2256 ... | reverse complement strand
GTTGTTGTTATGCCTAGTCTACTCCTTAAATTGATATATGTACATATATTCATACTATATTATAGAGAATATTTGGTATGAAAAACTCCACGGGCAAGAAACCCGTGGAGCACAGAAGAACTATGAGATTTTCTACCAGGCATTCTTCTCGCTAATTGGGAAACTAGTTAATCAGCGAAGAGGGTGATGGCACAAAGCCCTCGAAGATGACAGGAGCTCCCTCAAGCTCTGAGGCAATCATGTCCTCCTCATTCCTAACAGTCCAAGTAATGAGGTGCGCACCCATGGTGTTGCAAGCCAGCTTGACAAAAGGATTCTTGCGGTCCTCAAACTTGTATGCAATGAAGTCTGGGCGACCAACAGAATTACCAAAGAGAGCTGTTGCACCAGCACGCGTTGCAATATTCATGTGCTTAGTCTGTCGGTCAATGAGGAAGTTCTCTGAAAGCTGACCACGAAGCATCTCGGGACGATTCTGACGCAGCCACTGCAGAACTCGAGGATCGAAGCTCTGAATGCAAGCGCGCACAGGACGAAGGTCAAGTGCCTCCATGATTTTTGCGGTCAGCTGCTCGGCGTTATTGTTGCGTGTCTTTGCCTCAATAATCAAAGGTGCTGGCAGCTCACCGGAACCACTCCATGCATAGACCTCAAGGACTTCCTCAAACGTTGGAATCTGCTCGTCGGTAGCAAGAAGCCTCAAACCACGAAGCTCTTCAAGTGTGGACTCCTCAACAATCTTCTGTACACCACAAAGGCGATCAAGTGCGGAATCGTGAACAACTACCAGCTGATTATCGGCAGTCAGATGAACATCAACCTCGGAGCCAAAGCCCTTCTCGCAAGCTGCACGGAAGGCAAGCAGAGAGTTCTCTGGAACGCCAGCCTCGTTGTTGTAGAGACCACGATGGGCGTAGCGATGGCGGGCAATCTCGTGCCAGCGCTCCAGAAGCAGTCGATCATTCTGCTTGCGAGGAGCAATGGAATAGGCACTGTATGCCGCAAGACCAAGAGCTGCACCTGCAACAACACCGCCAGCAATAGCAACGTTTCTGAGCGTCTTGCTCTTCTTGGCTGGAGCTGCCAGTGTTTCTGATTCCTGACTCACTGCTAGAGCAGTTGCTTCATCAAGAGCAATTTCTGCAGCAGCATCCTGATGTTCAGCTAGGGTCTCCCCTACCTCTTCAAGCGACTCAGCGGTGCTTGCAAGCTGCTTAGAAAGCTTATTCTTTGGGCGAGAAAAACGATCAGCAAGATTAGACTGCAGTTGTGCCTGAGCGGACAATACAGAAGTCTGTGCTGAGCGAAGTGCCGCCTGCGCACGAGCAACTGACGTCTGAAGCGACTCAGCACTTGGAAGTGCTGGCCTTACATGGGCATTAAATCCGGCAGTAATCTGTTCTTTAGCGATGTTTCCCGCTAAGTTAGCAGCCTTTGATGCCGTTGTAGCAAGTAGTTTTCTTCCCGTCTCAGATTGAAGCGCCGCTTTTGCAGCATACTGAGTGATTGCTAAACCTGCAGCCCTGACTGCAGCCCTCTTAATAAAACGACCAATCATGTGGCCTCCCTTCAATCTAGCCCTATTCTATCAGTACAAACACCTGCTTTACGTAGCGTATTGCGACTTTCTGTGCCTAATCAGTATCTTTGTGTGTTCAAAATCGAGTAGTATGTAGTCCATTAACTTCTACTTCAGGAGCATCATGGCTGTTATAAAACAAGAACACGCTCTTTACCTGTATAAACTACTAAAAGCTACTATCGGCGCCTCCAAGCAGACTCCCCTTTCTACTGTTGAGGGCGTGCTCATTGAAGACGACCTTGCACCGCAGGATTTTGGCTTTAACGACATCCGCTCGCTTATGGAGGCTTGTCCTGACTTCATTAAGATCACGGCCTTCAAAAAGGGTTACGTCTATGCAACGCTTTTGACCTTTGATACCTTTGAGGTTGCCCTTGCTGCTGGCGAGAAAACCATCGAAGCTCAAAACAACGGCAAGCCCTGGAAGCGTCGTCGCGGAGCCAAGTCCATTCGCCCTCTCAAGCCTAAGCACTTGGTAGCTGAATCCCCTGCTATAGAGACACTGGAAGAACCTGAAGTTGCCGCGATACCAGAGGATGCTGAAGTCGAAGTCTCTGCAGAGGAAGTGTCCCAGCAGGAGTCCAACAACGTTGCAGCCCCAGAGCTTGAGGTTGAACCTGAGTCCACGGATCCAGAGCCCGCTGAAATCGATGACGCAGCTCCTGAACCTACCGAGACCGAAACGCCAGTTACAGAGTCTAAAGCTGCCGAGCCAACAGTTCCCGAGCCAACTATCTCGCTTACCGTTACCTACAACCCCTATGACGGTTCCGATGAAGAAAAAACGCTTGAAGCAGCTCCTTCTGTGTTGCAGCAAGCGCTAAACACAACAAGTTCTGCCTCGGCCGCTACAACTTCTGAGTCTCCAGTTTCTGCGCCGGCAATCAATCAGGATGAAACTCCTGCCCCTACCCCAACATACCCTGCCAATTTTGAGGAAGACGTCCACGTCAACAACGAGCTTCTCGGCATTTTGTATCAGATGGCTCCCGTTGATGCCAACGTCCTCAAGCAGTTGGAGGAAGACTTCAAACTTGCAGTGTCTTCTCGCGCGCTCATTTCCAATGGCGGCACGTTTACGTTTAACACGCGTTACAAAAAACCGCAGACAGACGAGGTAATTACCGCTACCATCCGCAAGTCAAAACGCGGAGCTCTGCGTCCTTGGACGCTCTTGGAGCTTAGCGTTTCTGCAAGTGAGCTGCAGGATCAGGCAGTTGACGTGCTTCGCGGTCTGCCTAAGTCTGGTATCGCTTCATGGGAGAAGCTGCCCGCCGCAGAAAAGCAGCTGCCCATAAACCCTGTTGACGTGGTCATGAACGGGGCTCCTGTCTCCGATTGGAATGCGCTTAGCACCACCTATCTGAGCGACGCGCCCTCGTTGCAGGCAGCGCAAGCTTGCCTTTCCGCAGCGTACGTCTACAGAAAGAACGAGCAGCAGCTCATGCATACTGACGCTGACTTTTCGCTTCCCGTTCCAGGTGCCGCGCCTCTGCTCTTTGATCCCGAGTGCGGATTTGATGACGACTCGCCTCTGGTGCAAAACGCCCTGCGAGCAGCAAAACATGGATGGCGCATGGCCGTTGAGCTCTACAATCCATCCAGGCACTGCGTCTACCTTGCGCTTCCTACCTCTGATGGCGAGAAACCCCTTGCGCTGGTATTTGATGCATCAGCAGAGGGCCCTTATCACGTTGTTGCAGCGCTAACCATTGAAGAAGCGTATCCACTTGCACGTATCTTCTCTGACGGCCTTCCTAGCTGGATTTTGCCACAGTAATCCCAGGTCGCAGGCAAGCTCTCTTCACAGAGCCGCTCCTATAACTAGTCACCAAAAAAGCCACCCGCATGTGAACTGCCTCCCATTTCTTATGTCCAAGTTTTGGAACACAGTTCATTTTCTTAACCGCTTCTGCTGCGATTTCTTGCTTGCTCTGTATGGGGCCTGACGATTTTGCAGCGGGATGAGGCAGGGTGGCTTGCTCTTGTGAGAGCCGACGCGTAACTTTGTCTCCAACGTCCAGCGTCTCGCCTGTCAGCAAATCGTGATCAAGCGAGTCCATTGCTTTTGCACGTCGGTGTTGTCCTGTGTATCGGCATCGTCTTCACGGAAGTTCAACTCGTATCTCCTTTGTCCGCCACCGGACTGTCTTTCATACATACTATTTTCACACATAGCGCTATAGGAATATTACAACACCTGCAAAGACGGCAAGTTCATACTGTATTTTTTCATACTGTGTATTGCATAGTATGCCTGAGTAATATATACTATGTATCGCATAGTATATTGAAGGAGACGTATTGTGGATGCACAGCTGAAGCGTGGATTTCTTGACATATGCGTCCTCGCAGCCATAGCCCGCAAAGATTCCTACGGGTATCAAATCATCCGGGATGCCCCTGCGTCACTTGAGCTTTCCGAGTCAACGCTCTATCCCATTTTGAAACGTCTTGCTAAGCAACATTTCCTTTCCGAATACACACGTGAGCACAACGGTCGTTTCCGCAAATATTATTCGATTACTGACACAGGACGCTTAGAGCTCTCACGATTTATCGCCGATGAGGCCTCCATTACAGACATTCTCTCCTACATTAAAGAAGGAGCATCGTCATGAAAAAGGATGAGTTTCTTGCCGAACTTCGCGCAAACCTTAAGAAAAAGCATGTTCCCAAAATCAGCATTGATGATGCTCTTGCCTATTACGATGAGGCAATACGCGACCGCATGGAAGACGGTATGTCCGAGGAAAAAGCCGTAGCAGCCATGGGAAGCATTGATGATGCGGTTCAATCAGCAGTGGAGAGTATGCCTGCGTTTCTACGCGCAACTCAACGTATCCGCTCTGATTCGGTACTTATGTCCATAACTATCGTGCTTCTCGTCATAGGCGCCATTGTCTGGATACCCCTTACGTTTGCCCTCGCACTTACGGCATTGAGTATTTATTTTGTGATTTGGGCACTTGTTATTTCATTATGCTTTGCAGTTGCCTGTGGTCTTTTCTGCGGAGTAATGAGCATCCCGGCACTTGTAGTGGGATTTCTGCACGACATGTTCCTTTCCGGTGCACTTTCTGCCGGTGTGTTTCTACTTATAGGAGGTGTTTCAATACTGGTAATACCGATAGTAGCTCGCATAATGCATTCTCTCGTACAAAGCGCACGAGACTATGCAAAGTGGATTGCTCATTTCTTTGCACAAGTTCCTGCCGAGAAGACCACAGCCTCCACGGAGCGAACAAATACAACGTCATGGTCAGAAGGACATTCGAAAAGACTGCTCTCGCTGTTCGGTGGTATTTTTATCGCAATTGGCCTTGTATTGATTCTTGTTGCGTATGTGGGGTCAGGATGCAACCTTGCAGGTTTACCTGAGCTTCCTGCACTACAGATTTCTTCTTGCTCGCTTTATATGAGTCCGCATACTATTGCGTTTATGTAACTCAATTGACGCAACCCACACAGATACCCGCAGGTATCCGGATCCTACGTTACGTATCCGAAACTGATGGAGAATCCCCCAACGGCCCTTCTCTTACAAGATATCCGCTGTCATCAAACACGCAAGCTTGACTGGCAATTGGCATTATTTTTCCATACGGAATTTATGTATTAAAATTCGTCCCTACATAACAACCACCAAGGGTAAGTTCTGTATAGTCGATGTCTTTCAGGTATGGCTTTCCGCCGTCTCCTTCTTGCCTGGCGGTATTGATAGCTTCTTGTGTGGCCCGCTCTACCGCTTTTTGCTGAAGTGAGTCAATTGCCCATGGGTAGGGCGTAGCAAATGCATTCCACAAGAGGAAGACAGTGGCCATAAGAAACAGAACTATAGAGATAATCTTTAGAGGCAGCCATTTATGTTTCTTGTTCATAGTCATCACGCAGCCTCAACTAGTGGCTTATATGCTTTAGGAACAATGTTTCCTGGTAGTGCTTTATGCGCTTCACCCCTTGCATTAAATTCGTCCAAGTTTTGGAACGCAGTTCATGTGGACGCGGCTTTTCTTGTAGATGTGTTTTTCGCACGCCGGGTTTCTCGGCAGTGGGCACGCCGGGTTTCTCGCCAGGCGCGTCAAAGCACCCAGCTTAGTCATGCCAGGGGTCAACGCGCCACTCGTTGCCCGTAAGACTCCAGTCATTCATGTCATTAGCATTGCCGTTGATGACAAACTCCCTGACAAAGATGTCTCGCTTGCCATTTGAAATGGTCTCAATGTAGTAACGAGGACGAACATCTCCCTCGTGGACTTCATCGAGAGGTGTGGTGTAGTTGGATAGTGTCTGCTGGTCAACACCCATGTCCTTCAGTGTTTGGGCCAAAATGTCATAGTGCCAGACAGGTGCGTCAGAAATCTGCATAGGCTGAGCAGCTTCTTCAGGAGTCTGGCCTGCAGGCTTGTACATAATAACTGGATTTGAAGGCGTCTGAATATCACTGTCCGTCAAATACCAATCACCGTGGTCAGCAGTAATGATGAAGGACGTGTTCTCATATACGCCCAGACGCTTGAGTTCAGCAATATATGCTTCAACAATTCGGTAAGATGCAATAGTTTGCTCGTCAACGTTTTGCTTGCTTGGATCATCAGTGCGCTCAACGTTGCGATCAAGAATGTAAGGTGGATGCGAGCCAAGCAGGTGAATGAAGCGGAACGAACCGTTCTGACCCGTATCGTCAATCGAAAGTCCGTAGTGCTGCAGCTCCTGGTAATACTTGAGGTCGTCCTCGGTGTATGGCTGAGAAGATAGGTCAACCTCGTCCATATTTACCTGGCGGCGCATACGCACATTGAGGTCCTCAGTGTAATACCAGAAACGAGGCTTAAATACCCAAGGCATGTCCCTACATAGAGCCGTCTTATAGAGAATGCGCAGCGCCCCAAAAACATCCAGCTGGTTATCAAGTCCCCTACCAACCGGTGGATGGTAGTTCACGGAATACTTCTGAGCTGTGCCTCTATAACGGTTGTAATTGAGCTGATCAGTGTACAGTCCAGCTTCAAATCCAGCATTCTGGATGTCTCTCAGATACTGATCGCTTTGTGCCCAGTTATAAACAAACTCGTTGAAATTCTCGCCAGGCTGAGGACGTGTACCAAAGAGCAGCGAAGGCACGCCATATCGGGTTGGAATCATAGAGCCCGCAGAGTTTCTGTACCACGTAAAGCCAGTTAAACCAGCAAACGTCTCTGGATGCTCATCGTAGAGCCTCTGGACAAAAGCCGTGTCGGTGGTATCAAGAACAAACACCACCACGTTCTTCTTAGAGGAGACGCTATGCAAACCCTCACGAGTTGCAACTACCTGGTAATTCTCTGGATTTGCGTCAATCGATGCAGCAATAGATGGTCCCCAAAGGCTGGCAACGCCTACTGTCTGGACAATGACAAGCGCTACGGACGTTACCAAAAGACCGGTGCGGAATTGACGAGCACGAATGATCGAGAAAACCGCACTACCAGCAATGATTACCAGCCAGACAAAGCCCGAGATAACCATCTTTTTGGTGAAGTTTGACCAGATAACCTCGTGACCATCGGCAAGAGGCATTCCGCCATTCATAAATACTACCTGGATATATGCAGCAAAACCGACAGCACCCACAAGTGCCACTGCCACGTTAAAGAAGCGCTTACGGAGCAGCGAAAGAAATACCGTCAAAATGAGCGTAAGCACAAGACCGGCAATAATAACAGGACCCGCAACATCGTTCAGGTTGAATGAGAGGTCACGCGCGCTATTGGCTACCAGCTCAAGAGGAGCTACCACCAGGATGGTGAAAACGGTGAAGAACGAAACAATAAACGCAACACCAATGCGGCCCTTAGGTTTAAGCGTGCCCTCTTTGCGCTCCTTGATGCGAATGGCTTCAGCTGCAAGAGTTTCTCGCATCTGAGCGTCTGCGGCCTGTGCACCCTTTGCGTCCACCTTGTGAACGGCGCCTTCGACAATTTTGTCTGCGTTCTCGTCAATCTTGAGCATGCGGAAGAGCACCTTGCGCGAGCGCCTAAATGCCACACCAAGTACGGCTGACAGCGCAACCACCACGGCTGCCAGCGCCTGAATGGTGTAGGTCATGACAGATGGGTCAACATACGCCTGAGCCGTTGCAGGCAGAAGTGCCCACCATACAAACGTCAGCGCTATAACGTAGAGTGCGGCGTGGAGAAATGTTGCGCGGCTTTGAGCAGCTGCGCTACAAGAGTTTCTCATGGGAGAGGTAATAGTTTTAGTCACGAGAAACACCGTCCTCATCAGTTGTCTTTATGGCTTCGTCGATGGCGGCAACGTTACCCTTGTCGGCAACGTTGCCCTTGTCGGCAGCGTCGCTCTTCTCGGCAGTCGTGGTAGCAGCGGCGGCATCACCCTGCTCAGAAGCCTCCTCCTGGTGCGCCAAAACGCGCTCGAGGATGAACTTACCTGCGGCTTCTCCGCCATGGCCAAGGTTAAAGATCATGTTGTTACGAATCTCTTCAATCTTGTGCGACCAGCTATCGGTCTCCTCAAGCATCTGCGCAACCGCGTCGCCCAGGCCCGAGAGGTCCTTAGGATCAAAGCTGCGGCCAATCTCGTTTCTGAGCGTAATGTCGCATGGATCCGAATGAATCTTGCTCCAGTCGGGATTATTCTCCTTCATTGCAGTGTCAATGAAGACCGACGGTTTGAGCGTAGTAAACGAGAACTCTTCGGCAACACTTGACCAGTCAGTAAAGAGCAAGTCAGCCGAGAGAACCGAAGTGTTGGAGCTGAAGTCGGTCTCAAAAGAGAGCTCCTCCGGATCCGCGTCAGCATAGCGAGCAAGAATCTCCTCCATACGAGAAGGATAGCGCTTCAAATACTCTGGGTGCGGGCGGACCACAATACGCCAGCCGCGACCCATGAGCTGCTCAAGCATACCGTCAAGGCAACTGTCCATCAAGTTGTCGTACTGCCACGAAGGACCAATCAGCAACAGGGGTTTCTCGCCAGGTTTACGCTGGCCCAGATTTTGCTTCTGGTAGTTCTTGATTGATCTGTCGAGAAGATCGTAGCCAATAGCTGGCTTTCTCTTGGATGGCGTGCCGTAGTACTTCTCGACCAGCTCAAGATCGTGCTGTTGGTGAGGACCAACGCAGAGGACGTCGTCGTAGTAGGTGTACTCGTTACGCGTCGAAGTGACCGTCATGGAGGTCATGTGGTGACACATGTACATGTACTCAGCGTCTTTGCGCACGTAGGAGCGCTTCATGTAGGAACTCTCCAGGTCACCGAGGGAGGTTACTACAACGTCGGCATCCAGCTTCATAAAGAGCGTGATGAGACGACGCTGACCCAAGTAATACGGAATCAGGCGAGGCTGCTGTTTTGCCAGCTCAAAGACCTGATCGTTAGGGTCAGAGGTGACGTAGTGAATACGAATGTCAGAGTTTGCCAGCAGCCACTCGATGGCGCCCTGGAAGTACTTGTAGAAGCCGCTTGATTCGGAGTAGAAGACCAGGTGCTTGCCGATAGTGTCAAAGAAGCGCTTGTAGTCCTCTTTTTCTCGAGCAGCATGAGGATCGCGCTGGAACCACTTGTGAGTAGACTTGGTTGCTGCGTCCATTGCCTCAAACTCGTCACGAGCAGCATTGAGATCGTCGTAATCAACCTGTTTACGAGGATCAATGATGATGTTGCAGACAATTTGGACCAGAATTGAGAGAAGGTTTGAGCAGACCCAGTAGAATGCCATGCCACAGACAACGTAGACTGCAAGCACCAACGACATTGCAATAGAGAGGCCGTTAGTGGTGTTCTTCTCTGCACGAGACTGCTCTCGCTGAAGTGGGTTCAGCTTGTTGGAAGCAAGGCCTAGAGCTACCGAAGACAGAGCTGCTGCCAGCGGCATAATCCAGGTGATACCACCGTCGATGATTGGTGTCATGCCCAAAAACTCGGTGCCAGGAGCGCCGGAATCGGTAATGCCATGGATGACATCAACCAAGCCAAACAGGATGACTACCTGGATTCCCAGAGGAATAAGGCTCAGCAGCGGATGATAACCTGCCTTTTTGTTGAGCTCGTTGGAGCGCTCCTCGATGGTCTCTTTGTCGCCGAAATAACGCGTCTTCAGGCGGAAAGTCTCGGGCATAAGACGCACCATTACGATTGAGTTTTGCTGCGTCCAAAGTGCCAGAGGCATTAGGATAATTTTAGTTGCAAGAGTAAAGAGGAAGATTGCCGCCCACCAGCTGCCGGTTAAATCATATGCGGGCTGAACAATAAGTGAAAATACGTGCGCAAGTTGCTCCATAAACAAACCTTCTTTTAATACCTCAAGTGCTTCAACTAAGATTTTTTGCAAGAAGCGTAATTTTGGCATTTCCAATTCATGGTATCAAATAATGTCTTCTAACTGCATATTGAACAGGATAATCGGCGCAAATATGCGGAAAGGTGCGAACCTTAAAGTATCGTAAAGTAAACTCTTTTTGGGCTATTTAGCAGCAATTATGTGGCTATTTGTCCTTCTCGTTAATCAAAAATTAACCCTTTAAAAGGGCTTTTTCTTCTGTTTTGGGTTGTAATCATATTTCTACTGACTAAAATACACTCCATGTTATTTTTTATATTTGGCGTGCTCAAACGCCTGTGAAATGAGGAGATTCTATGCAGGCTAATCTGCAAGAGCTAAAAGAGACCTATTCACGGCAGACCTATAGCGTGTTTTCGATTAATCGCCAGCAGAAGATTGCTGACTCTCAAGTTACATTTTCGCTTGCACACTCTGTGTTCATCATTCCTGTTTTTGGTGCTGCTGAAATTACTATTGGTGGCAAGGATTTCATCTGCGAAGGAACAACGATTGTTCATGCACCCGCTGGTCAGACAGTGTCTTATCGTACCCTTTATGGACGCTCGTTTGACCATGTAAACGTCTATTACGATGGTGTTCCTGGAGACGCTACCAGTCCAATCTTCAATGCATACGCGTTTGATCCTCAGGGATTTGACCGCATTCTTGATAAGACTCTTGACCTGGAAAAACTTAACGCTGTTCCCTCCTTGGATAATCGTGTGGCGCAAATTGTTAACGGTACTGAGCTTATCAAGTCTATGTTCCTACTTACTAACAGCCAAAAAGTTCAGGAAAGCATGGCCGAGGCTCGTACATATATTGAGCTTCACTTTGCCGACCCTATTACCATTCCTGATTTGGCAAAACGTTGCGGTATGAGCACTCAACGCTTCTCCAACAATTTTGTCCAGTCTTTTGGCGTTCGTCCTATGACGTTCATTATTGCTAAACGACTTGATCATGCGCAACAGCTGCTCCAATCAGGTCTTTCTGTCCGTGAGACTGCCGAAGCTGTTGGCTACAACGATCCATTCTATTTCAGCAGGCTGTACAAAAAGCACATGGGCGTCACGCCTCAGGATGTCCATGACCGTTATGAGGGCGCTATCCTAATTAAGTAATAAAACTTTTGCTGTACGAAAGCAAATCTGTGGCAATTAATCAAAAAGGGGGTCAGAGCGTGTTGCTCTGACCCCTTTGCTTTTACTTTTTGCATAAGTGGGTAAGAAAATTCATTTTTATGCATACATAATTTTTGAGCTCAAAATTATGTGCCGAAAAAGGTAAAAAACACGTTTAGTTGGAGATGAAAATTTAAAATAAGTCGATTTATCTCCAACTAAGACGATTTTTTACCGCGTCAAAAACTTTTATCTGGGCAAATGCTGTATGCAAAAAAATGAAAACTCCAACTAAACGCATTTTTTACCACTTGAGCCTTCCAAGCCTGTTCCGGCTGTTTTAGCTCTCGCGCTCCTTTTACGTTCTTTTCTGACACAAAAAACTCCCAGCACCGTAAGGTACTGGGAGTTTTGCTTAAAATGATACAGCTATTTATGCAGTAGCCTCGACAGCTTCTTCAACAGCGTTATCTTTCTTAGCAAAGTGCTCAGCTACATATCCAGTAATCAAAGGGGTCAGTATTGCAGTAACAATAACTGCAGCTGCGACCTGCGCGTTTGCTGTCGCAAGAACAGCGCCGCCATACAGTGCTGGATTAGCCTCTGCCATAGCAGCAGGAGTTAACGCATTTGCACCTGCGCAGGAAGAAATAGCAACGCCTGCAACACCAGAACCGCCGGTAGCACGATCAACAAAGTAGTTGATAAAGCCACCACAGACGGAGCAGATGACACCTAGTAGAATACCTGCAGGACCAGCCATGATTAGGGACTCAAACTTCATGGTTGAACCCATTGCAAAGAAGGTCATGACTATAATTGCTGGTAAAGCGCTCGTTAGCATCTTCTTCATGGATGGGAAGAAGTTGCCAAGCAAAATACCCACGATGATTGGGAGAACTGCACCAAGCAAGGACCAGTTGATTGGCGACTGACCAGTTGCGCCAAGAGCAAGCATGGTAACTGGAGGTCCAACAATCAGTGTAGTAATTGCAACTGCACCCTGCTCATACTCGTTGCCGTAGTCGGCCATAAGACCTGCATACATGGAGTTGTTTGCACCAGAACATGCAGCAAGGATAACCATTGAAGACAGGCCAAGCAGGTTGTCGTTCAGGAAGAACAAAACGCCAAGGCCAAGTGCAACGCAGAAGATTACCTTAGAAGTAATGATAATTGCGCCGCGAAGTGCAGCCTTAGGTGCGCTCTTGAACGAAATTGTTGCACCAACACACAGCATGAAAGCGCCAACCAGAGCGGCAGTACCCTTAACGGTCATTGCGGCAGTAAAGCTACCAAGCGTTGGAAAAACGTCTGGAAAAACTGTGTTCATAAAGACGCCGAGCATCAGTGGTACCAGGATGTTTGCACCTGGAATGCGGCCCAGAGCCTTAAATGGGTGCTGGATGGAGATTGGTTCTTTTTCAGCCATGTACCCCACCTAGTCCATTACGATGCCGCCGTCGCAGTCGCCAATCTCACCGTTGACGAAGCTAGCAGCGTCGGAAGCAAAGAACAGAATCATCTGAGCTGGCTCAGATGGCTGAGCAGGACGGCCCAAAGGAATGATGCTGATGACCTTGTTGTACTTCTCAGGATCGTTGGAAAGTGCAGTGGTCATACCAGTAATGGTGAAGGATGGGCAGACAGCGTTACAAGAGATGCCGTACTTACCGCCCTCTTTAGCGATAGCCTTGGTGAATCCGTTAACACCAGCCTTGGAAGCAGCGTAAGCAACGGTGCCAAGCAGGCCGCCGCCGATCTTACCAGCAACAGAAGAAACGTTGACGATGCGAGCGCCGCCACGGTCAATGAAGTGCTGCCAGAGAGCATGGGTCAGGTTGTAAGTACCAGTGAGGTTGGTGTCGATAGTCTTAGCCCACTCGACATCGTCGACCTCTGCAAAAGGAACAGTGCTTACGCGACCTGCGCAGTTGATAAGAACGTTAACGTCACCGCACTCTTCAAGAATGCGAGCAACAGTCTTCTTAACTGCCTCGCCATCAGAAATGTCCATGAAGAAGAAATAGTTTCCCTCGCCAAGTTCCTGAACAAACTTCTGGCCAACCTCCTCCTTATCGAAGGAGCAAACAACTACGTGTCCGCCACCTGCGACGACACCCTTGGAAATCTCAGCGCCGATGCCTGAGTTACCGCCGGTGACCAGTACAAGCTTACCGGTAAAATCAAATGCCATGCTCTTCTCCTTTGAATCTACGAGCACAAACCATTAGGAAACAACTAAATCATACCTGCATTTGCATAACAAATAACAGAAAAAATTATCTTCAGAAACACTTTTTTCATCGATATACTGCCTAGACGAAATAATTGTCATAAATGAAACTCAATTTAAACAATTAGCTCTTAACAATCCTCTTTCAAATGTCGCAAGTTTCACAGAGTGATTACGCAACGCACAGTAACCCCGATACGCTCGGCAACTCCGCTACGTGCAGTAACCCCGATACGCTCGGCAAGTACGCTACGTGCAGTAACCCCGATACGCGCAGTGCATCCAAAACACACCTTGTCATCACAAGGCATTTTATCACAAAGTTAGACAAGGCTAACTTATAAGCATACAATAAGGCGAGAAACCCTTAGTACCCTTCGATTTTTGGAAAGAGGTCGCTATGAAGCATCTCTCTGCGCGCGCTCCACTGGGCTTGCGCGCATATTTTACCAGCGCCGTAAAGTCAACCAGTTCCGTACGCTCTTCTGCACCAGCGTGCTCTCCCAGCGCTACACGCACAGACGTCGCACAGCGCAACTCAACTATGACCCGCAGGTCAGTGCTCACCTTGCTCGGCTCTGGATCCGTCGCGGCAATCACATCGCTCGCAGCTTGCGGCCCACGCGATTCTGCAGCCAGCTCGAGCTCCGCACAAAACCAGAACCCTGCCACTCCCCTCGTCTTAACCACCTTCACCGTCATTCAAGACATGGCTTCTCGCGTTGCGGGCGAGTTTTGCCAGATAGAATCCATCACCAAGGCTGGTGCCGAAATCCACGACTACGAACCCACGCCCGACGACCTCAAACGTGCGCAAAAAGCCCAGCTTATCCTCAACAATGGTTTGGGGCTTGAGCGCTGGTTTGAGCGCTTTGTTGCCGACTCGCCAGCACAGCGCGCTGACCTCAGCGAAGGCATCACCGCCATCCCCATCGCAGAGGGCGACTACCAGGGCCAGGCCAATCCACACGCATGGATGTCGCCCGCAAACGGCAAGATTTATGTCGAGAATATCGTCCGCGCACTCAGCAACCTTGTCCCTGACCACGCCAAGGACTTCGAAGCTAACGGCGACGCCTACAAGAAGGAGCTCGACAACATTTCCTCCCACCTGATTGAGGAGCTCAGCGCTCTGCCGGAAAACCAGCGAACACTGGTTACCTGCGAAGGGGCCTTCTCATACCTGTGCCGCGACACCAACATGAAGGAGCTCTACCTCTGGGCCGTTAACGCCGCTGATGAAGGCACTCCGCAGCAGATTGCCAAGGTTGTCGAAGCCGTAAAGGCGCAGCAAATTCCTGCGGTGTTCTGCGAGTCAACGGTCAGTCCTAAGGCAATGCAGCAAGTCGCCAATGAGACGGGCGCCATCCTCAAAAACGACGAGAAGCACCTTCTGTACGTAGACTCACTCTCAGATACAGATGGTCCCGTGCCCACCTATCTTGAGCTGCTCCAACATGATGCCGACGCAATCGTATCCGGTCTCACGGGAAGGAAGCGTGGTCAATGATTCTTTCTGTTTCACATCTGTATGCCTGGTACGAGAAAAAAGACCGCGAGAAACCCATCATTCATGACGTGAATTTCTCACTCTCAACAGGAGATCTTTGCGCACTTGTTGGCGTAAACGGTGCAGGCAAGTCTACGCTCTTCAAAGCGCTCATGAGTACTATCGAGTATAGAGGTTCAATAACCTGGGGTAAGCAGACTCTTACACAAGCACGTAAACAGGGCAAAGTCAGCTACGTTCCTCAAACGGAGGCAATCGACGCAACATTTCCGCTGCTTGTTAAAGATGTTGTCATGCAGGGAAGATACGCTCACCAAGGCTGGATGCGCATTCCTTCCACAGAAGACAAAAAACTGGTTGTGCAAGCGCTTGAGCGTGTAGGCCTAGCTGACCTTGCAGATCGTCCTCTAGCTCAACTCTCTGGTGGCCAGAGAAAGCGGGTATTTGTAGCACGCGGAATTGCGCAAGCTGCGGAGCTCATGTTTCTTGATGAGCCATTTGCGGGAGTGGATGCTCGATCTGAGGCCATCATCACCGAGCAACTCAATAACCTCAGCAAAGAAGGCAAGACGCTGCTTGTCTCAATTCATGACATTAACTTGGCTCAGGAAAAATTCCCGCTTTGCATGGTCATCAACAGAACAATCACTGCACATGGCCTCTCAAAAGAAATTCTTTCTGAAGATAGCCTCTTGGAGAATTTGGGTATTTCCGAAGATACGCATATTGAGGAGGTGCTTCATGCCTGAGATAGACATTCTTCAATACGCGTTTATGCAGCGAGCTCTTATCACAGGCGTTGCAACCGCCATAGTTTGCGGTCTTTTAAGCTGTTGGATTACTCATATGGGATGGTCGCTCATGGGCGACGCAATCTCGCATTCTATTCTTCCAGGTGTTGTTATTTCTCACCTACTCGGACTTCCCTATCTAGTGGGAGCACTTGTATTTGCTCTCATAACTGTGGTGTTAGTCGGACAAGTCAAAAAGAGCCAGATTGTACGTCCCGATACTGCTATTGGTATCGTATTTACAACATTTTTTGCACTGGGAACAGTTCTTATATCAAAAGTTCCCAGCCAAATTAACTTGTCCCACATTCTGTTTGGAAACCTTCTGGGAGTCACCACACCTGATATGCTGCAGGTACTGTGCATTGGTTTACCCATTGCGCTTCTACTTCTGCTCAAAAACAAGGACCTGACCTTGCTTTCATTTGATCCAACGCAGGTCCAAGCAATTGGTCTCTCAAATAAAACGCTGACCACATTCTTGCTAGTTGCTCTTGCGCTTGCGATTGTCATATCGCTCCAGGCAGTTGGCGTCATTCTGTCAGTTTCGCTTCTTATTGTTCCTGGTGCCTGCGCAAGACTTCTCACCGACCAAATGAGACATATGCTCTGGATTTCTCCACTTATTGCCACACTTAGTGTGCTCATTGGAATTACCGGTAGCTATTACCTTGATGCTTCATCAGGAGGAATGATAGGACTCACTCTCGGTGTGGTCTTTTGTATCATTTTTATATTTAAAAGTTTACCATGGCTTACTTTTGGGCATATACTAAAGAAGCCCTGAGAAAGGAGGACCGATGCATGCAGTAACCACCACACAAGCCCAGCTCGCTCACGCAACTCGTGCACAAAAACTCTTGCAAAGGCAAGCCTCAGCAGCTCTCAGAACATCCATTGGTCTTATGGTCGGAGCTCTTCTTATCGCAATGGTTCATTAAGGCTTCATCTCATAAATTACCCAAGTTTGGCGAGAAACCCCTCCTATTCAAAGGGTTTCTCGCTAAATTTTTATATAAGTGTTTGAACGAGAATACCTACGGATACTGACGCAAGGTTGGACAAGATTGAAAGAGTCCATGGGGTGTTGCTTACTCTTTTTAGCTTGTAAATGAGACCTTCAACAGCAATAACAATCAGCTCAACAGCTATAACGCACGCCCAGTACTGAACGTCATTAGCAACCACATCAACAAGGGCACTTGTGATATAAACAGCAATTGGATTAGTAAGCACTTGAGCAGCAACAACAATCAACAATGCTTGATTGTCTTTAACGCCCATCGATTTTGCGACAATAAGTTCAACAGTGATAGTCAGAATCAGACAAAACGCAAATATCGGAATAATGGTCATCAAATACGGCAATAAAAATGTTTGATCGTCCATGCCATTAGCCTTCTACTTGTTTGTCTTCAGCAGCAAGTTTGTCTTCAGCCGCACACTCATCTTCAACCGCAAGCTCATTAACCTGATTGGATGGCTCTGCGGTTAGAATATCTTCCTCTACAGCCTCAACAACTTGTGCTGACTGGAACATACGCTCGTGACCAAATGGCCCTGTAGCCACGGAATCTTTGACTAACGTAAGACCTACGCCCAACGCAAGTGCCGAGACCAAACTGATACCAGAGAGCATTGCAGGATGTTCAATACGGAATCCTGCGAGCGCAGGCAACGCGCCTACAGCTAGTGAGAAACTGGCCAGTCCAAACGCGGTGCCTTTTGCGTTAGGCAAGATATTCGCCAGAGATGCCAACGTAATGGACATAGTAAAGTTGAAGAAAAATACACCCAGAAGACCCATAACCGGTATCTCCCATGAGGGCACAAACAAGGTGGCTGCAACAATGAGCGAGAAGATCGCTGTAGTTCTAAAACCAATGCGATCAGCAACCACTCCACCAAGCGCTTTACCTGCAAATACACCAAGGATACTTAATACCAGTAAGAGCATCTCGCTCTTCCAAGGAAATGCCATAACCATGCCGACATAGCTTCTCAGCGCCACCACAAGGCTCAGCAGTGCAATCGCAAGCAGTGTATTGGACGAAAGCCTAGGAATATCATACGAAACGTTATGCACGTTCCAGTACTTCTTGTTAACCTTTTGTACTACAAGCGTGATAAGCGCGCATAAGAACAACAGTACAAGCAGGGAAAACGCAATCTGAAATCTTCCCATTTGAGCACTTTGTGTGCCTAAAAAGACTCCAATTGCACCAGTTGCAATAAAGATTCCCGAAGGTCCTGCATGTTTTTGCGAGATATTAAGGACGCTCAGTCCACCTGCACTATGGAAGAGTGCGTTTCCAATCGCAAGCAAAAGAATCGCAGGCCACTCGAGAAGGGCTATAGGGACCAGCGAAAGAATAACTCCAGCGCCCACTAAAGCATACGAAAGTAAGGCAGCATAGGAGTTCTTATCCAGCTGATCCAGCGCAATGCCTATAGGGAGCTGCAGGGTAAAGGCAACTATGTCATACAGTAAAATACTGAGCGCAACAACTTCCATCGAACCCTGGCCAGACTCTCCCAACACTCGGCTTACCGCGCAGAGCATGGTAGATACGCATGCAAAGTCAACTACAAAGTGACAAAGTGCATACGCAAACGTAGTGACTTCTTTTTTGGGAAGAACTTGCTTTGTTGTAGGCAAATTATTACCTGTTACGCCTTTTAATCATGATAAATCCGACTACAGCCACAAGAACAACAACTGCAATCAAACTTACATGAGAAGTAGCTAGACCAACTCTTGGCGCATTACCAACTCTTGGCGTATCAATAACATCAGCTAATGCGATAACGGGTAGCGCAATTGTCATGACAAAAGTGCTGGCAGCAAGCGCAATTTTTTGGGCTGAACCCAAACTAGAACGTAGATGACGATACAGTGACATAGTACCTCCTTCATCAACTTTTTAATATTTTACCAGCACACACGCCGCGTTCCAAACGTACTTCCGTAAACGGCATAAAAAGGCGCCCGACGAATGTGAACTGCCTCCTATTTCTCGTGTCCAAGAAATGGGAGGCAGTTCATATGCGGGTGATTATGATTCTGCAGCGTGT
>ERZ773018.745-NODE-745-length-18642-cov-4.648410_pt1 | contig 18642 bp, 17 predicted proteins | sample MGYA00580840_ERZ773018 | MGnify/ENA primary metagenome ERZ773018 (study PRJEB29015, sample SAMEA2738125) | human oral metagenome | biome: human oral; feature: human-associated habitat; material: saliva | place: China | collected 2256 ... | reverse complement strand
CTTCGATATCAATCCAGCCATCATGACCGATTGGGTAATCGAATTGAGAGATTTGATACGCTTTTGGATTATCAGGGTAGAAATAGTTTTTACGGTCAAATTTTGTATGTTGTGAAATTTCACAGTTTAACGCTAATGCAGCACGCATTCCAAATTCAATCGCACGTTTATTAATAACTGGAAGTACCCCTGGATAACCCCAGTCAATAACGGTTGTATTTGTATTTGGCTCTGCTCCAAAATGAGCTGGTGAAGGAGAGAAGATTTTTGAATCTGTTTTTAACTCTACGTGAACTTCTAGCCCAATAATTGTTTCAAAATTCATCTTATGTTCCTCCTTATACGTTTGCTTGTTTTAAGTAATAGTCATTTGCTTGTTCAAATGCAAATGCTGCTTGATAAATGGTTTGTTCTTGGAAGTAATTTCCGATTAATTGAATACCAATTGGTAAACCTTCGCTAGAGAATCCCGCAGGTACAGAAATCGCTGGAAGTCCTGCTAAGTTTACAGGAACTGTTAATAAGTCCGCCATATACATTTCAATTGGATCATCATTTCTTTCTCCAATTCCATATGCAGTAGAAGTCGTTACAGGTCCTAAAATTAAATCATAGTTTGCAAAGACATTGGCAAAATCTTGTTTAATTAATGTACGAACTTGTCCTGCTTTCTTGAAGTAAGCATCATAGTAACCAGAACTTAATGAGAATGTTCCTAACATAATACGACGTTTTACTTCCATACCGAATCCTTCTGTACGGCTCATGATGTATAAATCTTCTAATGTTTTCGCTTCAGCTGAACGGTGTCCATAACGAATACCGTCAAAACGTTGTAAGTTAGAAGATGCTTCTGAAGAAGCAATAATATAATAGGCAGGAATACCGTATTTAGAATGAGGTAAGCTCACTTCTTCTACCGTTGCTCCTAACGCACGATATTGTTCAGCTGCTTTTAAGACTGCTTTACGAATTTCAGGATCAATTCCATCTCCTAAATATTCTACTGGTAATGCAATTTTTAATCCTTTAATGTTTCCATTAATTTGTTGGTAATAATTTGGAACAGGCACATTCACACTTGTAGAATCACGGTGATCATATCCACTGATGGCTTCTAATACTAATGCATTATCTTTAACCGTACGAGTTAATGGTCCAATTTGGTCTAAGCTTGATGCAAAGGCAATTAATCCATAACGAGATACACGTCCATAAGTTGGTTTCATTCCGACAATTCCTGTAAAACTTGCTGGTTGACGAATCGAACCACCTGTATCAGAACCTAAAGTGGCTAATACTTCCCCAGCTGCAACAGCTGCTGCAGAACCACCTGAAGATCCTCCAGGAACTTTTGTTAAATCCCAAGGGTTTCTAGTTTTCTTGAAATAAGAATTTTCTGTCGACCCACCCATGGCAAATTCATCCATGTTTAATTTTCCGACATTAACAGCTCCTGTTTTTTTCAATAAGTCCATTACATGCGCATCATAAATTGGATTGAAATCTTCCAACATACGACTTGCAGCTGTTGTGATTAAATCACGAGTTACAATATTATCTTTAATTCCGATTGGTAAACCTTGAAGAGAAAGAGCTGAATCATAACCTTTTTCATCAGCAGCTTTTGCTTGAGCCATTGCTTCTTCTTCATTTAACGCTAAGAAAGCTCCAACTTTATCATCTACTGCTTGAATTTTTTCAAATGTTGCACTTGTTAATTCTTGAGAAGTAAATTTCTTTTGAACTAAACCTTCATGCAAGCTTACTAATGTTTGATTTTCTAATAAACTCATGCGTCTTACTCCTCTCCTTCACCCATAATTGCAGGTACTTGGATAAATCCATCCTCACTTGTTTTTACATTTCTCATTAATAAATCACGATCTGTTCCTTTTACTGGCACATCTTCACGTAAAACATTCACTAATGAATATCCATGAGTTGTAACTTCTACCCCTGTTGTATCCACTTCTTTTAATTGTTCTACCATATCGATGATATCACTCATTTGCTCTGTGAAATGTAAAATCTCATGATCTGCAAATGATAATTTCGCCAATTTTGCAACGTGACGTACTTCTGATTCTTCAATTGCCATGACTGTTCCTCACTTTCTACTTTTCTTTCGTTTCTATTGTAAAAGGCACATACCTTTTATGTCAATCTTTAATCAAAAACGTGATACGTAAATACACCTTGAGTAGTATCTTGTAGTAAGAATGCTTCCATTCCATTAATCGATGAAATACGAACTTCTACTGGTGTTGTTTTTGGTAAAAATTTATTCGCAACATCTGTGACATGTTGTGCTAAAGCAATAATTTCTGATTCTCCATAAAATTGAGTCATAATATTAACGACCATTTTTTTAGCAGCATTTTCTTGATAATAAACTTTTGCTGTAACTCCTGATAAATTCGGGAAGAAATTTTGAACTTCCGTTCTAAAGTTTTCAAAGGCAGATGATTCTTCTGTTGGATTTCCATCGACTAATGGTAGTACCACTATTTTTTGATTCATATTTGTCCAATTTGTAATTTCAGTTCCTTCTACTGAAGTTGCTTCTAAAATATAGACACCGCCACCGATATCATCTTTTGGAGCTTGTTTAAAAATTCCAAAAACAATTGGAACGGTCTTCAATGCATCATTTTGGCGTAAACGAGTCAAAACGGTGTTTGCAATCGATTTTGCTTGCTTCAACATGGCATCATTAGAAATTTGTTGTTCAGCATCTTTATCTCCCGCCGTATAATAATCGACTGTATTCATCGCAAGACCAATGCTAATACCACCTAATTCATAATTATTTTCCGTCTGAATCATAAAATCTTGTTCTAAAATTTGAGCCAAATAATAAGGATTTCTTTTCGTTGCATCTGTCTCGCCATTATCTTCCGGATTTAATCCATCAGGATTTTTTTCTGATTTACGAGCAACCCACTGATTCGTTGTTGTAGAGTCAATAACTTGTCCTTCTCTAAAGAAATATTGATTCGTTGGAAAAACTGCACGTGATAATTCAATTAATCCTGATTCAAAATTTCTTAAGTTGAATCCAGTATTTAAACTTAATGTTGCTCCACGAGTCTTACTGACCTGATACTTCCCATCCATAATCAACGCTCGATAGAATTGATTCGAAAGTTGGTTCGTCGTTGGTTGAGCCACTTTCGCACGAGAAGATTCCGTTTCAACATTTTTTTGAGTTGCTTGATTAATATTTGCACACCCCGCTAATAAAATCATTGTTACACTAGCAAGAGTGATGATTTTCTTCTTCATAAGTCTTCCTTTCCTTCAATCATTGTTCTAAATTGTTCTTCATCCCATACTAAAATTCCTAAAGATTCCGCTTTAGTCAATTTACTTCCTGCTTGCGCTCCAGCAATGACTAGATCTGTTTTCTTAGAAACAGATCCCGTAACTTTACCACCTAAAGATTCAATCGCTTCTTTGGCTTCTTGTCGTGTCATCTGTTCTAATGTTCCTGTTAACACGACTGTTTTTCCAGCTAATAGTGAATCTTCCGAAACGACTGCTTTAGCTTTTCCTAAATAACGCATATTAACGCCCGCTATTTGTAGTTCTTCTAACATTTCTTGAACGGTTTCTTGGTTGAAATATGCCAAAACACTATGCGCAATGACTTCCCCTAACCCTTCAATCGCAACCAATTCTTCCACAGTCGCTTTTTGAAGGTTTTCCATTGTTTCAAAATGCATCGCTAAATCTTTTGCCGCTTTTAATCCGACATTTCGAATACCTAGACCCGTTAATAAACGCTCTAATGAATTTTGTTTACTCGTTTCAATGGCTTGTAAGATTTTTTGTGCAGATTTATCTTGAATTTTATCAAGTGTTACTAATTGCTCCATTGTTAGCTGATATAAATCTGCTACATCTTGAACCAATCCACTTTCAAATAATTGATGAATGATTCTTGTTCCTACTCCAGACATATTCATCGCATCTCGAGACACAAAATGAGTTAAGCCTTCTTTTAAAAGAGCTGGACATTTTGGATTCATACATCTTAAAGCAACCTCTTCTTCTAAATGAACGAGTGGGTTCGAGCAAGACGGGCATTCTTTAGGAAATTCATACGGTTCTAATCCTTCAGGACGTTTATCTAAAATCACTCGAGTGACTTCAGGGATAATGTCTCCTGCTTTATGAATGACCACCGTATCTCCAATTCGAATATCTCTTTCTCGAATTAAATCCACATTATGTAAGCTAGCACGTTTCACCGTAGTTCCCGCAAGAAATACCGCATCCATCACAGCTGTCGGTGTGACTACTCCCGTACGTCCCACTGTCCATTCAATATCTCGCACAATCGTTTGTGCTTCTTCAGCAGGGAATTTATAAGCAATTGCCCATTTTGGAGCTTTTACAGTGAATCCTATTTCTTCTTGCGCCTTAAAGTCATTGACCTTAATTACAATTCCATCAATTTCATAAGGAAGGTTATTTCTTTCCACTGTCATTTTTTCAATAAATGCCCATACTTCTTCAATCGAATGGCAAAGTACGCTTTCTTGATTCGTAACAAATCCTAATGCTTGCATCTTTTCCAGCAATTCCATTTGAGAAGTCACTTCTAAAGTTTCAACACTAGGACTTTGATATAGAAATACTGCTAAATTTCGACTAGCTGCTACTTTAGAATCTAATTGTCTTAAACTTCCTGCAGCTGCATTTCTAGGATTTGCAAATACTTCTAACCCTTCTTCTTCCCTTGATTGATTAAGTTGTTGGAAAGATTTCTTTGGCATATAACATTCCCCACGAACTTCAATCGACCATGGTTGTTCTAGTGAAAGAGGAACAGATTTAACCGTTCTAATATTATGCGTAATATCTTCCCCTATTACACCATCTCCACGTGTTGCTCCTAGAACTAATTGCCCTTCTTGGTATGTTAGTGCTACAGATAAACCATCAATTTTCAATTCGCACACATAGTCAATCGTGCGGTTCGTTAATTTTTTAATTCGATCATCAAATGCTTGTAAATCTTCTTTTGAAAATGCATTTGACAAACTCAACATAGGATTTTGATGGGTAACTTTTTCAAAACTGTCTAGCACAACTCCACCAACACGTTGCGTTGGAGAATCTGGAGTAATCAATTGTGGATACTCCGATTCTAATCGTACTAGTTCATGATACGCTTCATCATACTCATGATCCGTAACGGTTGGACAATCTTGAACATAATATTCATGACTCCAACGATTCAATTGTTCTCTTAATTGTTGGATTTTTTGTTCTACTGAAGTATCCATTTACGACTCCTCTATTCTTTCAATTGGGGCAAAACTTGCTAATAAGCGTTTAATACCCATTCCTGCAAAAGCAACATCAATTTCTTGATTCGTACCTTCACCTGTTACTTTAACGACTGTTCCAACATTCCATTTCTTATGCATGACTTTGTCGCCCACTTTCCAGGCAGCTCCATCACTAACAGTAACTGTCTGTTTACGTACCGGTTGAATACTAGAAGGCTGAACTGCTTTTGGTTGATAAGCAGTTGCCTGAGATTTCACTCTATATTTATCAAATAATGAACCCGAAGAGGAAGTTTTTGAAGCAAATGAAGAAGACTCTCTACTTGTATAATTGTAGGATTGCTGTTGTTTTGAATCAAATAAGTCTTCACCAATTTCTAATACAAATCTTGATGGACGATTCGTTTGTGTACGTCCATATAACAATCTGGAGTATGCATTTGTTAAAAATAATTTTTGTTCCGCACGAGTAATTCCTACATACGCTAGACGACGTTCTTCTTCCACATCGTCATGCTCCATAATACTTCTTGAACTTGGGAAAATCCCTTCTTCTAGTCCAATAATAAATACAACTGGAAACTCTAATCCTTTAGCAGCATGAAGGGTCATCAATGTCACCATACGACCATCCCCATCATCGCTATCCACATCAGAAACTAAAGATAAATCTGTTAAAAATTGTAATAATGGAGATTCTTCAGACTCTTCTTCTAAACGATCTTGTTCGAATTGTTTTGCCACCGAGATAAACTCTTGAATATTTTCAATTCTTGCATCAGCTTCCATTGTATGTTGTTGTTCTAGAGAAGTAAGATACCCTGTTTTTTCAATCACTTGTTCTACAAATTCACTAATGGATAGAAACTCTTGCATTTTTCTTAATTCTTCAATCGTTGTTGCAAATTTTTCTAAAGCCTTTGCTGCTTTTCCAGATAAAGGCGATAATGTTGTTTGCAAACTTGCTTCTAATAATGAGAATTGATATACCTCAGCAAAATCTGACAACTTCGCTAAAGAAGTAGCCCCTATTCCTCGTTTTGGACTATTAACAATTCTTCTAAAACTTAAATCATCTTGAGAATTGACAATTAAACGTAAATACGCTAGTAAATCTTTAATTTCCATTCTTTCGAAGAATCGTTGCCCACCTACTAAACGGAATGGAATGTTTGATTTTAATAAATTTTCTTCCATAACACGTGATTGAGCATTTGTACGATACAAAATGGCAAAATCATTATAATGATAGCCATCTCTTAATAGACTTTGAATTTGTGACAATACATAACGTCCTTCGTCTTGCTCCGATTGAGCACGGTAATACGTAATCGGTTGTCCTTCATCATTTTCAGTCCATAATTTCTTTTCTTTTCTCTCGATATTATTTCCAATTACATCATTGGCTGCTTGTAAAATTGTTTTTGTAGAACGATAATTTTGTTCTAATAAAACAACTTTTGCGTTTTGATAATCTTTTTCAAATTCTAAAATATTGCTCATATCAGCACCACGCCAACCATAAATACTTTGGTCTGCATCCCCAACAACACAAATATTTTTGAATTTCTTCGCTAACATCGTTACTAATCGATATTGGGCATGGTTCGTATCTTGATACTCATCCACATGAATATATTGGAATTTTTGTTGATAATACTGCAATGTTTCAGGATTTTTTTGGAATAGTTGTACCGTCAACATAATTAAATCATCAAAGTCCAATGTCATACTTTTTGCTAATTCTTTTTGATATTCACGGTAACATTTCCCAATAATTTGTTCCACATATCCCGTATATTTCTTATTAAATTCTTCCACATCTTCTAAATCATTTTTAGCTTGGCTAATTCGATTTAAAATCATGCGATAATCATATTTTTCACTATCAATATCTAATTTTTTCAAAATTCGCTTCATTGCTGTTTGTTGTTCACTAGGATCACAAATCGTAAATGAACGTTGATACCCTAATAATTCGATATCTCTTCTTAAAATACGCACACACATGGAATGGAAAGTAGATACCCACATATCTTCAGCTTGCGAGCCAACTAATTGACTTACTCGCTCTTTCATTTCACGTGCTGCTTTATTCGTAAAGGTAATCGCTAAAATATTCCAAGGATAAACCTCTTCTTCTGCTAAAATATACGCCATACGATGCGTTAATACTCTCGTTTTTCCACTTCCAGCCCCTGCCATAATCAGCAATGGACCTTGGGTATGTTGAACTGCCTCTTTTTGACGTTCATTCATTCCTTCTAGTAATTTCGCTGAAATACTCACAAAGTCATCCTTTCTCTTATTACATTCTAATCGTGTAATCCACTTAATTCTAATTCATTGACTAAGTCCACACTAGAAGCACCTGTTAATCGAATCACTCCAACTGCTTCTTGGAGGTGCCCACCTTCTACTTGGAAATATTCAAATTCCCAGTGTGGTTTTAAAATTGTTAAAACATGCGCCTTTTCTAGCGTTTCTGGATAAATCGGAATAATTAATGCTTCTTCTACTAAACTACATTCCAACACCCCTAATCCAGTTGATAACCGTAATAACACTTCACTAAACGAATGTGCCATCTGTTTACTACTAAATTGATGTTGAATCAATGGAATTTGATCTACCTTTGTAACATAAAAAATACCATTTTTTGCCATTACAACTTGAATCGATACTAAAGTCGACCCCGAAATAGAACGCATCATTTTAGAAGCAATCGTTCTTAATTCTCCGACCCATTCAGGATTCATCCGTTTTGAAGCAATTGAATATTTTAATATTCCATCTACATAAACATCTTCTGTAATTGGCAATATTGTAATATGATCTTCATAATCACGAAGAATGGTGATACTAAAATGACGTTGCGCAGGAACAAAAGCTGTTACCATACAAGATTGTTCCTCTACTAATTGAAATACTTGATCATCCATATCATGATCATATAGCATCATTTCCTTATAATTTTTATGGAAACGATTCGTTTCTAACTTGGCAGGAAACCCTATACTTGACAATAAACTTGGAAGTTCTCCAATACTTGTAATCATTCCATAAGGAGCTACATTAATCGCATGTTCTTCTAAAAATAATTTTTCAACCATACGATTTTGAGAAATTTCTGCTAGTTCAAATGATTGATAATAACGACTTTTACCACTTAGTGCTACAATCGTATCAATTTCAATGGCATTCGTTAAAATATATACCGTATCTACATGCATTGCAAAATGAAATAATGCCTGTCGATCCTGATAACGACCAATCACTTCTTTATCTGCAAGTAAAATCTTAGCTTCATCCTCTTCTCGAAAATGATGAATACGATACCCTAATCGTTTCGCCATTAATACAATTGAAGAAATTTGTGGATCTCCACCAATAATTCCAATACTACTTCCTGGTAATAATTGACTCATACGTGCTCTACTCCTTTACAGATTTTTCTTGAAGTTGGTCATATTGCGCTAAATGATAGGTTTCAATCACATGAATAATTTTTTGTGCATAAGTTGGATCTGTTGCATACCCTGCTTTTTGAAGAGCATGTGCTGCTTCTTTATAATTTTTAGCCTTTAAAACTGGTTCATATAATTTTGGATTCCAATCTACTCCATAGGTTAATAACTTTGCATGGGCTTCTACTGATTCCGCCCAACTATTATAAACTCGAAAAGGCGCCATAATCGTAATCCATTTTCCATCGATAAATTCACTCGTTTCTAATTGAACACTCGGCTCAGCAGCTCCTGCTTTAACTCCATATAAATTATAATAATGTTGTGACAGTCCACTTTCTCCCCAATCAGACTCCAATATCGCTTGCGCTAAACTAATACTTGGCAAAACTTGGTATAGTTGATAGGCTTTTTGAGAAGAAGGTACAAGATTTTGAATAAATTGTTGATGAGCAATTTCCGTAGGATCTTTCCTTGTTTCTTGAAATTGTAAAGTTCCCATAATAATGACACTACAAATGGCAATCAACACTAAAACAACTCCTAGCGTTAATCTTTTAAAGCCCCATTTCATATGTGATTTCCATTTGATTGATTTTCGTCTTCCCACAGCAACACCACTTTCTATACATACCTCTAATTTTATCATAAACCTTAATTTTACGCTTGAAATTTCCATGTTTTTTTATGAAATTTAATATCTCACACAAGAACAAGTTCATTGTGACATTTTAAATCTCCTTCATTGTCGCTTCATGCATTTTATGATATGATATTCAAGAATTTTAAACAACGAGGTGAAAGTGTGCCTAATCAACAACAAAATCCTTTTCACATTGGACTAAGAACTTTCAAAACAGCTGTATCAGCTTTTATTTGTATTGTACTTTTTAAAGTACTACATCGTGGTTCTCCAATGCTAGCTGTGTTATCGGCAGTATTTAGTTTAAGAACAGACCATAAACAAACTTGGAAGTTTGGTATTGCTCGTTTCTTTGGAAATATGTCAGGTGGTGTGTTAGCGATTATCCTTCTTCAAGTGTATCAACATTTTACTCTTCCAGATTACACAGACTTACTATTAGTTCCTCTTGGAATTATTTTATTAATTTTATTTTGCAATCGATTCAATAAAACTGCTGTCATTAATTCATCAGCGACTTTCTTAGTGATTTTTTATACGATTGAAGCTGCAGTGAATGTAGAATATGCGATTCAGCGAGTATTAGATACATTAATTGGAGCAGTGATTGCGATGATTGTAAACCGACTATTACCAAGTCCACATTTACAAGAAAAATAGAGCATCCCAAACGGAATGCTCTTTTTTGTTAACAATAATTTCTAAATTATTGATTCGACAAGTGTGTAAAAAATCCTGTAGCACCAAATAACGCGATTACAGCGATAAACACAACAAATCCACAAAAGAATGATCTTGAAAAGTTTCGGCGATTGATATTTGAATCGTTAAAACTAAAAATAATCATCATAATAAAGCCTATCAGTGGAATACTGTAAAGAATGGAATATCCAAAATATTCCCACGCTCCTAATGGTCTAAATTGTTCTGGTCCTTCATAGTTTACGTTTGCCATATTGAATTCCTCCTTTTTCTATCCTCAACATTATTATAGTTGTTTTTATAATTATTTCATCAACTCTATTAATCAAATTTATTTTCGTAACTGAAACGAGTCGTCAACCTAAGCTACTCTTTTTTACTTTCATAAACTTTATATCCATCAGAAGATAGTTGAGCTCTTAATCCTTCTAAATCTTTAGTTCCCCAACGATCTGAGATTTTAGAAGCTGTGTCTATATCTAAATTACCATCTTTTAATAGATATGCTGAGTAACCGTAGTATTTATAATTCACAGATTTATTATCCTTACTATCAGTTTTTGTTACTTTATAAATAGTAACTAAAGAAATACTTCCCTTGTCGTAATTATTTACATTGATTCTCATATAACTTCCTTGAGATTCTATTGTATAAGTATCATAAGAATCATTTTTATGTTCTGATTTAACATAATCATCATTTTTCTTGATTAAATCTTCAAAATTCTTAATATCTTTCAATTCTTTTAATCCAGAAACTGTAATGTCTACATTTTTGTTATCAACAATTTTTCCACTTTCTTTTAAAGTTTTAATATAACTTTCATTTACAGTTAAAGTGATTTTATCCCCATTTTTTAAATTAGAATAACTATTGCTTGAATTTAATTGGAAATAATTTTTAATACTATTCCCAAACGTAACTGTACCATATCCATTAAATCCAGAGAAAGTAACAGTCACTTCTTTTAACAAGTTTTCTGCAGAAACTTTTTCATATTCTTTTAAATTTTGAACTTTAAAAGCTTTCTTTTCTGCTTTGATTGGAGAATTTTTTGAACTAGTTGTAATTGTAAATGTAACTTCTTCTCCATTTTTTAGATTATTTGTTTTATTAAATTCATAATGGATCGTCTTAAGCATAGATTCAGCTTTCATTAGCTTAAATGACAATTTTCTATCTTGTGCAAGCATAGAATAAGCTACAGGATCATCTTTCGTTAATGCCTTAGCTTGATCTTTATCAAGTCCTACTTTTTTATAAACTGCTTCTTCTACTAAAGATGCAATTTCTTCACTATTATATATTAAATTACCAGATTCATCATATCCGGTAAAATCTACTTTAACTTCATTTATAATGCTTTTTGGAAGTGAATTATAATAACTGTATCCAAAATATGCTACAAGAACTACTGCAAGAATTACTAAAGCTCCAATTACTTCTTTTTTCTTTTTTTGAAATATCTCTTGTGCTTTTTGCAACAATTGATTCCCATCAAATGAAGCAGTAGATTCAGAAATCGGATCTGTGTAGTTTTCTTTCTCTACTTTTTCTTCCGTTACTACTTCTTCATTTACAATGTTGTTCTCTGATTCCGTCATAAAAAAATCCTCTTTTCCATTTTTATTATAAATATCAATCAAACAAAGCCATTACTTAAAAGATTAAATACGATATTACAAATAATTACTGCTTAAGATTTCCTCCTTAAAACTATAAGCAAGCTAATTATACAATATTTACTTTAAATAGCAATAAATTCAATAAATTTATAACAAATTGAACGTATTCATGTCTAATCCTTTTTATAAAATGTTATTCTTAAAACATTTTGATTTTGAAGAACGCTGTTAGTTAACTATCAAACTTTAATTTCTAGAATATAAATGTTCCTTCCCCACATTCTTTCTTTGATATCGCATTTTGCGATATCAAAGACGTATATTCATCGTCTGTTCATTGAACCCGTAAAATTATAAAATAAGTAACATCCTCCACTAACCCATAAAAAAAGGCACCCCATACGGAGTGCCTTCAATAAATAGTCGGACGGAGTCGCACCGTCAACTTCTTGGACAATCACCTATTTATTATGCTTTAGTAAATCACATATTCACGTTTTCTTTGGAAATATAACTTCGCATCTGCTTTTGGTGTGATTTTTGCTGAGAAAACTTCTTCTTTCTTATTCAAATCAAATACTCGAAGTGCATTTTGACCTTGATCAAGTCCGACATAAACTAATGTATCTTTGTTTAAAAGTTCTTCTGAAGAATATGGATCACGTTGCAGTGTTCCTATTTTTTCTAAAGATAAGTCTGCTGTAGCACGATACACCGTTTCTAACTCTGCTTGACGGTCTTTCGTTGCAATATATTCTGGACGTTCAACCGCATGATCTCTTCCTGACTTTCTACCACTTACTTTTGGATGAGTCGTTTCTACTGCATAAATTTGAGAACCTGAAATGTAGAAGTTTGCTGCATTATTTAGTGAACTAATATCCAACTTACGGAATGCATTTGTAAATAAATCATATTGATAATACTCTTCTTCTGCTTTTTCAGAAGATTTTGGTCCATCTTTTAAAGGAAGAACATTAAATACAATGGTTTCTGGATTATAAGAACGATTTCCAAATGCTGCATTCATGATTAAACCGTCCTTTTCAAGTGTTAATTCCCCCACATCTTTCACAGTACCTTCTTCGAAAGATAAAATAAATTTCACGAATTTTCTTTCACTAGATTTTTTTTCTACGAAAGGAATGATAACTCCTAACTCTTTCCCCTTACGTTGGAAGATTGGCTCTTCTCCCCAACCAAATGATGTATCTAAATGAATCGGAATTTGTTTTTCAATGATTCGTTTATTTTCATTCGAGTACATCGCATAATTAAATGTAAAGTCTCCAGTATTACTAAAATATGAAGCCCAATGAATATCATAAAATAGTGAAGAATTGTCTAATTGTAATAAATGTCTATGACTGACAAGTAATGAACGTTCTAAAAGAGGAATACGACTTAATGTCGCTTGTTCTCTGGCTTGTCCATTCCAAGTTCCTAATGTTTGAAATAGTTTTTCGACTTTTCCATCAACAATGGCTGATGTCGAAACACTATTACTGATTTTTCCTTCGCCTTCTTTTCCAACTTCAAAAACTGTCCCTTTTAAATATTGATTAGCTTCTGCTGAAGTTTCTATGGTGTAAGGAGCATCTGACATTGACGTCCAAACCATATTCCCAATTCCTACTACTAGAAATCCAACAACGATAACCAATAATCCCCATGCAAATTTAATTGATTTCATATGCTCACCCCCATTAAACACTGACCTTATGTTCTAATAAATAATAATCAACTAACCAATGAATGCCTATAAATCCAACTGCATACAACATTGTCATGAAATATTGTTCCGTTTGAGTAAGAGATAAATGCAGCATCAATTGCATATAACTTGCTAAAATACCACAGCAAATAACAAAGTAAACGACTAAAGACGCCACCATCAAAGCCCAACCATACGCTTTCAATCCTTCTTCTAAAATGGCTAATTGGAAGAAGAAAACAATGACAACCATTATAAATGCCATCAACCACAAATATGCAGTTCCATTTAGTGGTAATAAATATTGTAACATTGAACCCGAATTTAAGAAGTCCGTGTAATGAAGTTGGTCTGCTAACACAGGGAATCTCCAAATTAATAGCGCCTTATTCACTCCAAGAATGATAAATTGTGTTATTTGAAGCACTAAAATGTAAGACAAAATTGTTAGGAATTTTGCAAAATACACTTGCATTCGATTACCAGGTAAAATGAATAATCGATTAATAAAATTCCCCTTACTACGAAATTCTTTTATCCAAATATAAACAGAAGCAATGATAATAATGATAAAGGCTGCCATCAGCGCTAAATTCATTCCCAATCTCGATTGCACTAAATCCGTCACACTTCTTGTATCTTCGATATTAAGATTTTTAGGATCTATTCTTAAAATACGCATCAGATGAACTAATACTTGAATGACAAAGAACACAATCATTAGAAATCCTAACATAAATTTACTTTTTCCCAATTCATACAACCATAAATTAAAAATCTTTTTCATGATTGATATACCTCCCTCATCACGTCTACAATGGACTTACCTTCTTCTTCACGCACTTGTTCTGCGTAAAATTCTTTAATTACTTTTCCTTCATCTAATAAAATGGCTTTATCAACAATATATTCAATATCTTCGATTTCATGAGACGTTAAAATAATTCCAATTCCTTCTAATAAATCTGAAGTAAATAATTGTACAATTTGTTCTCTTGAAAAAATATCAATTCCGGAAAATGGTTCATCCATTAATACGAAATCAACATCTAGGGATAAGCCTAATAACAAGTTAACTTTAGCAACATTCCCTTTTGATAATTGTTGAATCACTTCATTCCCTTTGAATTTGAAGAAATGTAATAATTTTTTAGCTTTCTCATCATTCCAATTCGGATAAAAAGTTCTCATAAAAGCCATTGCTTCAAAAATCGTTTCGCCCTTATTCACAACAATTTGATCACAAATGTAAGCTAACTTCTTTGAGCGATCTCCTTTAATGACTTGTCCATCAATACTTACTTCTCCTTTTTTGATTGGAATTAACCCCATCATCATATTCATAATCGTTGTTTTCCCAATCCCATTCACTCCGATTAATACGGTAATTTCTCCACGTTCTGCTGTGAAAGAAATTCCATTTAGCACGGATTTGTTGCCAAATTTCTTATGTAAATGTTTTACTTCTAACATACTACTCTCCCTCTCTTCTCTTCATCGCTTGTTCCAACTGTTCCATGACTTCCTCGTTTGAAACATGTAATGGATAAATCGAATCCGCAAAAATTTGTATTGCTTCTTGTAACATTTCTTGCTTTAATTGCCCAATTAATTCGGGATTATCTGTCACTCGACTCATGACATTATTTCCTGTTGAAATCAACCCCATCTCCTCCATTTCTCGAAATGCCCTTTGAACAGTATTCGGATTGACTTGAATTTGGCTAGCGAATTCTCTTCGACTCGGCAATTCACTTCCTAATTCCCATTCACCCGATACAATTTGCCTTTTTACATAGTCAATAATCTGTTCATATACCGGCAATCGTTTATCAAACTGAATCATAACATTTCATCCCCTCCTTGTACTATTGTGTTAATGCATTAATACACTTTGTTCTTTGACTGTATTATACGCTTGATACACTCGTTTCGTCAATCATTTTTTGAAAAAATTTTTATAAAATCTATTATTTGACTTTTTTTATAACACTCCTGTATTCTCATAACGAATAAAATCAATAAAATAAGGAGCTATCGATGAAAATTTTAGTTGCAGAAGATGAAAAAGATTTAAATGACATTATCGTCAAACGATTAGAAAAAGAAGGCTATCAAGTGGATGCTTGTTTTAATGGTCATGAAGTATTGGATTATCTGGACTATTCAGAATATGATTTAATTTTATTAGATGTGATGATGCCTGAGTTAGATGGGTTTTCTACTGTACAAAAGATTCGAGAAAAAGGAAATAATACAAAAGTTATTTTTCTAACAGCGAGAGATTCATTTGAAGATCGTATTCAAGGATTGGATTACGGGGCAGATGATTATATCGTAAAACCGTTTGATTTTGGAGAATTATTAGCACGTATTCGTGTTCACTTAAGAAGAAATCATGGAAGTTCGCATGCTATTTTAACATACGATACACTTTCTATCGACCTCCATCAAAAAAATGTTAAAGTAGATGGAAATCCAATCGAACTAACTTCCAAAGAATATCAAATTTTAACGTATTTAATGCAAAACGGAAATAGAATTCTGTCTCGAGAACAAATATTAAGCTACGTTTGGGGAGACGACTATGATGGATTGTCCAACATTGTCGATGTGATGATTAAAAATATTCGAAAAAAATTATCCGATTACATTGAAAAACCTGTAATTGTCACGAAACGAGGATTAGGATATGTTATTCCAATGGATGAACAGTAGTATTATTAAACGTGTTACCGTTTGGTACACCCTCTTCTTTTCATTAATTACGATTATTATTTTTACAGGAATTTATACGATTTCGAATTACTATCTGACTTCTCAAGAAGAAAGTAATTTAAGTTTTGTTGTAAAAGATGCCGTACAAGATTATGAAAATGATGAACCTTTTGAATCATTTGATGATGGAGTATATCTTTCTTTATACTCTATTGATGGAACATTAATGCAGGGGATTTCTCCCATCGATTTATCCAATACCTCTTTTAAAACAGAGAACATTAAAGAAATTGATACCGATACGGGAACGTATATGTACATGGAATTATTTTCTACTCAAAAGAAAGTATGGATTCGTGGAGTGACTTCTGTTACAAGAAGCGTAAAATTTATTCGTTCCTTACTACAATATAGTTTATACGTGTTCCCTCTTCTCATCGTCATTATTATTCTTGGAGGATATTTCATTATCAAAAAATCTTTAAAACCTTTAAAAGATATGACGATTACAACGCACTCGATTCAAAACAGCATGGATTTGTCCCAAAGAATTGAAGAATATGAATCCAGTGATGAAGTTAATGAATTAATTAAATCTTTTAACCAAATGATGGATAAAGTAGAAATTTCCTATCAAAGAGAAAAAGAATTCACCTCAAATGTTTCTCACGAGTTAAGAACACCATTAGCTGTCTTACTCGCTCAAACTCAATACGCTCTGGAAGAGACACAAGAAGAAGCCACTCATGATATTTTACAAATTATCGAAAAGAAAACAAAACAGATGAGTAAATTAGTGCATCAATTATTAGAACTTGCACGATTAGATAGTTGGGATTCCATTGAAAAGAAAGACTTTAATCTATCTTCCTTATTACAACATGCTGTATCCGATGCTACTCTACTAGCAAATGAAAGAGGGATTCAATTACATTCCTCTATCGAAAAAGAAATTTACTATACCGGAAATCAACTATTAATCACTCGTGTTTTTGATAATTTAATTTCCAATGCATTGAAATTTACAACATCCGTCATCAATATTACATTAACAAAACAGAATTCCCACATCATTTTTACCATTCAAAATAATGGTAAAATGATTCCAAAAGAACATATCGTAAAAATTTTTAATCGATTATATCAAATTGACACATCCAGAACTTATAGTGAAAATCACGGAAATGGTTTAGGATTATCCTTTGTCGATAAGATTGTAAAACTACACGATGGGACGATTGAAGTCGAAAGTAATTCTAAATATACAACTTTTAAAATTATTTTTTAATCTTCATCTTATCTTCATGTTCGACTTTTATAGTTAACACATCAAGTTAATAACAAAGGAGATTAAAACATGAATATGAAAGAATTATTGAATAAAAAATCTGTAAAATTAGGAGTTGGAATCGCTGGAATTAGTGCTGTATTATTAACAGGATCTGTTTTAGCCAATCAATCAATGATAAAATTTGGAACACAGCAAACACAACAACCAACGATTGCAATTGACCAAGTAAAGAAATCTGTTGAAAAACATTTAGGATTCACTGAATTACAATATGAATCTATTACCCTAAAAAATGAAAACCGTATAACTTACTATGAAGTAAAAGTAAACCATAACGGTGTTCGTTATGAATTAACAGTTGACGCTACGACAGGTTCAATTCTTGGAACGGAAATCGAAAATCCATCTTCAACTCAACAAACACTAACTACAAAACAAGGAACTCAAGCGCAAGTATCTATTACTGAAGAACGTGCAAAAGCTATTACAAGTGAACATACTAAAAAGAATAATCTACACTATACAAGAATTGAACTTTCTCAAGATGATGATTATGCCGGAGCATTAACTTATGAAATTGAAGCAGAAGCAGATGGAATCGAATACGACATTGATATCAACGCCAATACAGGACAAATTTTAAAATTTGAACAAAAAACTATCACTGAAACTGGGCAACAAGCTGCGTCAGCATCTACTGCTCAAGCTGCTCAACCTACAGAACAACAAACTACTGCTCCAGCACCGGCTCCTGCCCCTGCGCCAACTCCAGCTCCAGCACAACAAACACCTGCTGCAACACTTTCACAAGCAAGTGTCAAACAAATTGTAGCTAGCAGAACAGGCGTATCAAATTTATTTTACAAGAAACTTCATTTAACAAGAGATGACGATTATGGATACCGTCCAGTTTATGAAGTAGAAGCTTATGCTGGAAATGCAGAATTCGATTTAGAAATTGATGCAACAACTGGTCAAATTTTAAGCTATTCTGCAGATATCGATGATAACGATTAAAACAAAATAAATATAAAAGACTTAGACTATTCGTATGAACGAAATAGACTAAGTCTTTTTGCTTGGCATTAGCCACGTAGTTGACCGTTTTGCCCTAAGTTTTCATGTTTAATTTCTTGAATAATAATATGAATATGTTCTGTAGGAGCGCCCGTGTTTTT
>ERZ773018.744-NODE-744-length-18676-cov-7.625960_pt1 | contig 18676 bp, 2 predicted proteins | sample MGYA00580840_ERZ773018 | MGnify/ENA primary metagenome ERZ773018 (study PRJEB29015, sample SAMEA2738125) | human oral metagenome | biome: human oral; feature: human-associated habitat; material: saliva | place: China | collected 2256 ... | reverse complement strand
TGTTGGTACTGGTGGTACTTCATATCCTTTAGATGGATCTTTCGGATCAACTGGTGTTAATGGAACTAGTGGGTTATCCGGACTAATTGGTTTAGTTGGATCTTTTGGTACCACTGGTGTTGTTCCTGGTACGTAAGGTACGATTGGTCTATCGTTTCCTGGTTTTGTTGGATCGTTCGGATCATTTGGATAAGTAACCGGAGGAACTGGTGTAGAACCTTCTGGTACTTTCGGTACCCATGAACCAAGTTTAGTGTAAACTACTTCGATGTTTTCATCTTTAGAGTCTGCAGTTAATCCTGTTGTAGCTGCTACTTCTTTTTGTTTAGCATCTTTCAGGATGTATCCTTTAACTACTGGTGATTCAACTTTATCGAATGTTGTATCCCCACCTTTAGCTGTCCAATCACCATAAGTGATTACACCTGTTACAGCGTTGATCTTACCTTCACGAGTGAATGTAACTTTATCTGTTACTTTCTTAGCTACTTCCTCACCTTTTTCGTTAATATACTTGATTGTACGGTTAACGTGACGAGTTGTATCGATTTGTTTAATTAGATCTTCTGTCCATTTTGGTCCATCAGGGTTGTTAGGATCGATTGGTTGTCCTGGTTTTGGTCTGTTTGGATCATTTGGATTTTCTGGATCCACTGGTTTAAGTGGCTCAGAGTGTTGAGTTAGTACAACAGTGTATGCTTGATCTTTACTAGAATCTTTATCGAAGTTCTTATCTGTAGCTGTTGTAAATCCGTCAGTTACTAGGTCATATCCTAAAGCTTTAAGTTCAGCAAGTTTAGCTACTGTACTGTACTCGATTGGTTCTCCAGATTTACCTTTTAGGTTATCTGTGTGAAGTACTGTTCCTGTTCCTTCTACAACATAAGTTACTGTTGCTTTTTGTTCATCTTTTACATAATTGATTTCAATATCTTTACCTGGCTCAGTTGGTACTGGTGGTACTTCATATCCTTTAGTTGGATCTTTCGGATCTACTGGTTTCAGTGGGTTTCCATTTGGATCTTTTGGAGTTGTTCCTGGTACGTAAGGAACGATTGGTCTATCGTTTCCTGGTTTAGTTGGATCTTTTGGATCGTTTGGATATGGAATTGGATTTGTTGGTGTTCCTGGGATATTTGGAATCCATGAACCAAGTTTAGTGTAAACTACTTCGATGTTTTCATCTTTAGAGTCTGCAGTTAATCCTGTTGTAGCTGCTACTTCTTTTTGTTTAGCATCTTTCAGGATGTATCCTTTAACTACTGGTGATTCTACTTTATCGAATGTTGTATCTCCATCTTTAGGAGTCCAGTTATCGTAAGTAATTTCACCTGTTACTGAGTTGATTTTACCTTCACGAGTGAATGTAACTTTATCTTTAATAGATTCTGTAGAGTCTTTACCAGCTTTATCTGTGTAAGTTACTCTGTTACCTTTTTCATCAACGTATGTGATTGTACGGTTAACGTGACGAGTTGTGTCAATTTTCTTAATTAGATCTTCTGTCCATTTTGGTCCATCTGGGTTGTTTGGATCGATTGGATCACCCGGTTTTGGTTTGTTTGGATCATTTGGATTTTCTGGATCTACTGGTTTAAGTGGTTCAACGTGAGGTTTAACAGTTACTACAAAGCTTTGATCTACTTTTGTATCTTTATCGTAGTTCTTATCTGTAGCTGTTGTGAATCCATCAGTTACTAGGTCATATCCTAGAGCTTTAAGTTCTAGAAGTTTAGCTACTGTACTGTACTCGATTGGCTCTCCAGATTTACCTTCTAGGTTATCTGTGTGAAGTACTGTTCCTGTTCCTTCAACAACATAAGTTACTTTCGCTTTTTGAGTATCTTTTTCATAAGTGATTTCAGTATCTTCTGTTGGAGTCTTAGGTGTTGGTGGAACATATCCTTTAGTTGGATCGTTTGGATCTACTGGTTTAAGTGGATTTCCATTTGGATCTTTTGGAGTTGTTCCTGGAACGTGAGGAATCACTATTGTTGGTGTTCCTGGTTTTGTTGGATCTGTTGGATCGTTTGGATATTGAGGTTTCTCAACTTTTGGAACTTCGAATCCTTCTGGTACTTTTGGTACATATTTTCCAAGTGGTGAGTAAACTACATTTACTACTGAGTCCGCTGCATCGTGGGCTACGTTCTCTACTTTTTCAGCTGCTTTAATATCTGCAACATATCCTTCGATTACTGGAGATACTACTTCAGCTAATGTTTGTGGTTTTGTCCAATCAGAAGTATAAGTGATTTCACCTGTTACTTTGTTTAGATCACCTTTACGAGAGTAACGAAGTTTTTGTTCTACAGTATCTGCAGCTTCTTTACCGCGTTTAGCTTCTTCTACTTTATCAGTATTAGCGTATCTGTAGTTAATTGTACGATTAACTTCATCTAGTAATCCTAGTTGTTCAAATGTACGTTGTTTTGGATCTCCAGGTACTTTGTCTCCTGGTTTTGGAGTTGTGTTTGGATTATTTGGATCTAACGGTTTATCTGGATCGATTGGAGTGATTCCTTCTTTAACGATTACATAGTAAACTTGGCTAATTCCACTATCACCTTTATCGTCTTTATCATCGAATGTACGATTTGCATCAGCGTAGAATGCTACACGTTCTGCTGTATAAGCTGCATCTGTTGGTGCAACTACTTCATAACCTTTAGCTTCTAATTCAGCTTTAACGTTATCAATGTTTGTTGTCTTAATTGCTTTACCTGTGTCTCCTGCTTCTGCAACTGATACGTGAACTGCAGTCCCATCAGCTTTAATGAAGTGAACTAAAGCAACTTGAGAACCATCTTTAACATACGTGATTGTAGTGTTTTGAGTTGGATCTTCTGGTACTTTCGGTACTTCGTATCCTTTTGTTGGATCGTTTGGATCTTTCGGAGTTAATGGTTTACCGTCTGGTCCTACTGGTGTTGTTCCAGGGATATATGGTACTACTGGAGTTTCAGCAGGTGTTCCTGGTTTTGTAGGATCATCATTAGTTGGAGTTTCATATGGTTTTGGTGTTAAGTCAGTTCCTGCTGGAGGTGTTACTCCTTCTGGAATTACCGGTACATATGAACCAAGTTTACGGTAGATAATTGTTTCTTCACTATCTTTATCAGTAGCTTTAACATTTTCACGAGCTGTTGATTTAGCAGCTGAAGCTACATATCCAGGTTTGTTTGGTGTTGTTACAGCATCGATTGTTGTATCATCGCCTTTAGCTTTCCATTCTCCAAAGTTAGAGATTGCTCCTGTTACTGGATCTAGGTCAGCTGTACGAGTGAATGTTAATGTTTGTACATTATCAGGGATACCTGCATCTGATCCGTCAGCTAGTTTGTAGTGAACTGTGTGAGTTACTTCTTCGATTAATCCTAATTCTTTGTAAGTACGTCCTTTTGGATCATTTGGTACTTTATCATCAGGTTTTGGAGTAACGTTCGGTGTGTTTGGATCCGTTGATGTGTTTGGATCTGTTGGTTTAGATGGGTCTAACGTAATTGGTTTTGTAGTATAAACTACTGTTTCATTAATGTCTTCAGCAGTTGCTGTTACTTCTGATGCTGGAACAGTCGCTTTATTTGGAGTATAGTTCTTAATTTCTGGTGAAGTTACAGCTTCAAATGTTTGAGCTGGTGACCATTCTCCAAATGTAATCGTACCAGTTACTGGGTTGATTGTTGCTGAACGTTTGAACTCTTTAGTTTCTTGAACTGTGTCAGCAGCTTTTGAACCATCTGCGTAAACATACTTGATTGTACGTTTAACTTCTTCTTTACGTCCATCTTCTAACTCTTTGATTAATTCTGGAGTCCATTTTGGTCCTGTTGGATTATTTGGATCGATTGGTTTTCCTGGAGTCGGAGCTGGATCGTTTGGATTTACCGTTACAGGTTTAACTGTTACAAGAACTTTGTATTCTTGGTTAGTCTTAGAATCCGCATCGAATTTACCATCTGTTGGGTAGTTATTTTCAACAACCGTGTATCCTTTAGCTTTAAGTGCTTCAATTGTTGATGTTACATCTGCAGATTTAGTGAATGGTTTTCCTGTATCTCCAGTGTCAACAACTGATGTAGCTACTCCACCTTTTTCAGTCTTATCAGTTTCACTGTTTACTTCGATGAAGTGTGTAACTGCCACTTGAGAACCATCTTTTGTATAGATGATTGTTGTATCTTCAGTAGGGCTTGTTGGAACTGGTGGTTCGTATCCTTTCGTTGGATCATTTGGATCTTTCGGAGTTAACGGTTGTCCATTTGGACCTACTGGTGTTGTACCTGGCACATAAGGAATCGTAGTTGTTGGTGTTCCTGGTTTAGATGGATCATCTGAGTTTGGATATTGCGGATCTTTAATTGTAGGAGGAGTGAATCCTTCTGGTACTACTGGCACAAATTTACCTAGTGCTTTGTAAACTACATTTTCCGTAATATCTTTATCAGTTGCATTAACATTTTCAACATCTTTCTTAGAAGAGTCCACATCACCTGTAGCGATATATCCTGCTACTTTTGGAAGATCTGTTTTTCCTTCTAATGTAGTATCATCATTTGTAGCTTTCCATGGTCCATAAGTGAAGTCTCCTGTTACAGGGTCAACTGTAATCGCACGTTTGAATTCCACTTTATTTGTGAAGGCATCTGCTACATTTGTTCCTTTTTTAGCAACATCTGCAGGTTTTAATTCACCTTCTACATCTGAGTATTTATAGTTAATTGTACGAGTTACTTCTTCTTTACGAGCATTTTCTAATTTATTGATTAACTCTTCAGTCCATTTTGGTCCATCTGGATTATTTGGATCGATTGGTTGATCTTTCGTTGGAGTTGGATCGTTTGGTTGAACTGTGATTGAATCAATCTTTCTGTATACTACTGTTTCAGTAAGATCTTCGCCTTCTGCTTTAACAGTTACCGCAGGTACAGTTTTCGTACTTGGAATGTGGTTAGTTACCGCAGGGATATCTGTTTCTGTTGGAGATGTTACCGCTGGTAATTCTTGAGCAGCTGTCCATTCTCCATAAGTGATTTCTCCTGTTACAAGGTTAACTGATGAAGTACGAGTGAATTTAACCTCTTGTTCAACAACTTTTTGTTTTCCTGTTGTTGGATCAATCACTGGTGCTCCATTTTCAAATACATACTTAACAGTACGTTTAACTGTATCTGTATTTTTCAGATCTTTAACTGATGCAGGCCATTTTGGTCCATCTGGTTTTGTTGGATCTACTGGTTGACCTGGTTCTGGTTTTGGATTATCATCACTCTTCGGTTTAGTTGGATCGAATGATGGTACTTCAACTACCTTCGGAGTTAATTTAACTACGAATTCTTGGTCAGTAGTTTTATCAGTATCAAATGCAGTATTTGCTGTAGCTGCTTTGAATCCGTCAGAAACTAATGTATAACCTTTAGCTTCTAGGTTCTTAATTACTTCATCAACTTTAGCTTGGTTAAGAGTAGTGAAGTTTGTACCTGATGCTCCTGTTTCTGTTAACGCATCTGCTAACGCAACATCTACTCCATTAGAAACTGTTTTAACTACTCCATTAGCATCTGATTCTACGAATTTAACAGTTGCACGTTGTTTTTCTGGAGTGTATAGAACTTCTACTGTGTAATCTGCTGCTTCCGCATCGATTTCACCAGTTTTATCTACAGCTACTTTATCAGGTGTGTATCCAGCTACTTTTGGTGATGGTACATTATTGAATTTATCATCTTTAGCTTTTTCCGCTTCAGATAATGTGATTGCATCGTTAGATGTTCCACCTACTGGAGTCCATGGTCCAAATGTAACGATTGATTTTTGAGCATCTGTTGCATCTGCTGCGATTGCTTTATTTGTAATGTGGTCGTAATAAACTACACGAGCTTTGTATTCTTCAGGAGAATCATATCCACTCTTATCTAATACTGCTTTGTAAGCAGCGTATTCTGCTGGATATTCTTTAGCTGCTAATGTGTAATCGATTGTACGGTCACGTTCAAAGTGAAGTGTTTCAGTTACTGTTGGTGCCGCTGTTGTTCCACGCTTATCTACTGGTACATCATCTGTACTTGCATATTTGTACTCGATTGTACGTGTTACTTCTTGAGTATCTTTAATTTTACGAGTAACTTTCTTGTGACGTAGGTAAACGTTGAATGCTTGGTCTACTTCTTTATCGTCATCGAACTTACGTCCACCCTCAATAGCTGTACCTTGAGTATTATTTGTATAGTCATCTGTTACTAATTCATAACCAAGGTCTTCATATTTCTTAATTGTTTTAGCTGTTTCATAAGGAATCTTCGTATGTGATTTACCTTGAAGTTCTGGGACACCATAAGTTGTTTTCGCATCTGGATTTGTCGCAGGAGCAGGTGCTGCTGTTTGAACCTCAAGAATACGAGCATCCCCTGTTGCATCTAAGTCAATGTATGTTACTTTAGCTTTTTGAGTATCAGCTTTGTAAACAACATACATATCGAAGTCATCTTTGTTGTCTGAACGAACTTCTGATACTAATGGTTCATACGCTCCAACGTCTCTAGTATTGTTAGCTACTGGAGTATATAATCCTACAGGTTGTTTTCCATTGTGGATATGTCCCATCTTACCGTCAGCACCTGGTTTTGTGAAGTTAGCTGTTACTACTTCAGCAGTGTATCCTTTAACTGTTGGCGAGATAATTTCTTTAAATTTAGAATTTTCATCACTTGAAGCTGTCCATTTACCGATGATAATTGAACCTTGGTTGAACTTAGTACCTGCTGGAATTGTATCTCCAACATTATAAACATGTCCTGTTGCATCTGTAACTTGATTTGCAGTTACCATTTCTTTTTCTGTTGAACCTGCTTCAGAGAAAATCTTGTAGTCACGAGTATAGTCAATCGTTTGTGTACGAGTAACTGGTGTGTTATCGATTGCTACGATTGGATCGTTATCTTTATAAGAATCTTGACTTGATGGGTTATCATTATCATTTTCATATACATAGTGAATTGTACGAGTAATAGATGCTTTTGATTGTGGTTTAACGATTGGAATATACTTCGCTTTACCATAGTCTGTACCGTATTTACTTGTTACAGGGTCTCCTGCTACTTTATCGTTATAGTCGACATCAGGTTGTTGTTTTACTACACCAGTACCTGTACCTACGAACTTAGGATTTGGTGTGAATGTAATTTCACCCGTATCTTGATTTAATGTGTAAGTACCTTCATTTTCAATAACAATTTCTGTATCTGTTACTTTAGTGTAACGACGAGGCACACTTGTCACTTCTCCAGTCTCAGGATCTATATGAACTGCATTTGGAAGTTTAGATCCCATTAAGTTCTCATACGTAGTTGCTTCACGAGAACCTTTTGGAACAATATCATTATTTGCATTGTAAGTAGTTCCATTTAGCGTAATACTCTCACCTTTTGGAACTAGTTGATCTGCTGGAGTCTCTTTCCCTAAAACAGAGAATTTATCAGCTGTTACTTTTGGAATAGTTTCACCATTTTGATATGTTTTCTTCCATGTAGTTATTTGAGCTCCTCCAGCTATCTTAAGTGGAGTAACAAGTTGATCACCTTTTTGAACTTTACCTCCTACTGGAATAACAACATTTGCTCCATTTCTTAAAACTGTTGTCGGCTCTGTAGCTGTAGGTTCTGCACCTTCTAAAATTGCCCCTGCAGGTACTGATCCAGTAGCATAACGAACATTGCTTACAAGTACACCTCCTGTTCCATTAACTGTCACATCTTCAGTTTCAGCGATTCTTGTATTCGCTGGGATTTTATCAGCTGGTTTGAATGTTGCTGTTTTCCCATTAGGTAGTGTTACTTCTGTTTCTTTATCAACTTTTGTATCTTCAGTATATACTTTCCCAGGAATTTCTTTTTGTGTAGCTAATGTTGGCTTTTTAGTTTTATCTAAAATTGCAAAATTCGCAGTATACTTAGTATCTTCAATCTTATCATTTGTTACTGTTTCAACAGTTGCATAAGCTGGAATTGTAGGGTTTGATGATTGAGGTTTTCCTTGTACATCTTCTGTTATTGTATCTTCACCTACTGGACGAACGTCAATAACAGTTGGAATATAGCTTGTATCCATAGATTTGTAGCCATTATTACCATTGTTTGTATTTTCTAATACTTTATCTTTTTCTGCTAGCGTAGTAGACGTTTTAGAAGTTTCGATAGTATCATTTGTCGCTTCCCAACCAGTTGAACTATTATTATCATCCCACGCACGTACTGCGATACCTTTTGCTGTACCTACATATGCATCTACTGGTTTGAAAGTTAATGTAGTTTCATATAAACCATTACCTATAGAAGCATTCTTACCGTTAGTTGCTGGATTTACTTTATATGTCCCTACTTCATTACCTGCAGTATCATATTCAGTATATGTATCTAGTAAGTATTCTGTTTTTTTGTTTAGTGGGTTAGTAATTTTTAGAGCTTTACCTAGAACCTTATTGTTCTTATCTTTAACTGTTACGTATTCTCCTGTGAATACTGTTGCACCGTTACGCTCTACAAAGATCTTACCATTATCACCTCTACGATAGTTTGATGGTAGTTCGCTATCAGTTGGTGTGTATGGTTCTTCTGACGCCACTTGTTTATCTGTTAAAACAATTTTCGGCGGTAAGTTTTCATTTTCAATTTGTGCCCATTGTTTATATTTAGAATCTTTATTTTTACCATTTGCTGTAAACATCGCATTAGTCGGAAGTTTTACAGTTTGTTCACGTCCTTGGAAGTCTTTTGTTTCATGTTTTGTACCACGTGGCATGTGGATTACATGTGTTTCGAAGTCTTCTACTTCCCCTGATGATGCTACTCCTGTTGGTTCTAAAATTTCATTTTTAGTTAGTGAGATACGTAAACGTACTCCTAAGCTATCTGCTGAAGTATCTAGTAATTGAGGTGTGTTTTTAAATTTAATATTGTAAGTTCCATTTTTGTTAACTTCTACAATTTCCGAAGATTCATTAAGATCGAACTTACCGTTATTGTTGAAGTCTACCCATCCACGGATGTAAGCTTTATCATTATTAACACCTAGGTTAGCACGAACTCCTTCAAGAACATATTCATTACCTTGGGCTTGACGTAATTTGTACTCAGTTGCTACCTTTGGATCAAGAAGTTGGCTTTCTCCTTCATCTCCAAGAGTACCTTCTCCTAAAGCTCCAGTTGTATGGTTATAAACCCCACGAATTGGAAGCTTCGTTTGAGGATTCGCCATTTCAATAACGTCACCTTGATTTAATGCGGTACGTGTTCCATCCGTTTTTTCGATAACTGCATTCCCATTTGGTAATAACAAGTATTTACCTGTTACACCCTTATCTGTTGTTACAATTGTTTTTCCTGATTCTAATGGTGTTTCTTTATATTTTTCCGATGTAATTAAATCATCAAGTACCCATCCACCTGAAGGGTCAGTTTTTGTTGAACGGAAATCTGGGTCTCCTTTAACATTACCTAAGTATGGCTGAGTAGCTGTTACCTGTGTTTTAACTCCATCTTTAATAACTTCTTTGTTGAAATCACCAATAATATGTTGTGCAGAACCGTAAGATTGCGGTGCGTCTCCTCCATCATAAATCATGAATCCAATTGTTCCCGCTTGCGCTCCCGCAGAGTTTAGGTACATTGATAATGTCTTAACGTTTTGAGAAAGAGCTATTGGTAATGAGTTTTTAGAACCCATAGCTGTGTAGTTAGCTCCGAATGTATTAGTTCCATATGCAGAAGGATTTCCTTTTTCATCTACGTTAACCCAATCTTTTGGATTATACCCTGCTTCTGCAAGACGTCCATCAGCATTAACATCACTTGGTCTACTTGGATAAACTCCTTGTGCTGTCTTCTCATCAATATCTTTTTGAAGGTTTAACGCCATGAATTGTTCCCATTTCGTTCCATCTGTCTCAAATTGAACAATTTCTGTACGCCCAGCTTCTTCAGCATCAGCAGCAATTACGTTAACATCCACGATACGTCCGTTATAAGTTGCAGAAAGTGCAAATGTTACCCCTACATTCGCTTCATCACGAGACGATGTAAATGCAGTAAGCATTTCACTTCCATCTGGATTTGTTGTCGGAAGCCCAGCTTTCCTTAAATACGACCATTGGGTATCTTGAGCTGTTATAAGCACATCAGCTTTTCTATCGTTACCAATCTTTTTATATAATGCTGCTGATCCGTTTGGTACAGCCTTACCATTCACATTAACATAAGTGAATCCTGTTTCTGATAATTTTGTTGCAGATAATCTTTGAGCATCAATAGCTTTGTTATAGTCTTGAACAGCTTTTTGATAAGCTGCTGCTTTCTCATAGTAGGCATCTGTGTTAGCAAATGTTTCTGTCGGATATTCTGGTAGTGTTAATGCTACACCATTTACTGAAACTGTTGGGTTATTAGCAAACGTTTTTTTGTTTTTTGTAGCATTTTCTTTGAATCTTTTATCCTCAGCTTGTGCTTTTGCTAATTGTTTTTCAGAACCCCAATCACCATAATCACGTACGGCATTCACTGGTCCCGCCGGCGTTTTATTAGGATCAGACTGTACATCTTTCGAACCAAGTTTAATTACAGTCGCTGTTAAAGTATATCCTTCAACCTTAGTTTTAACATTGAATTTCATACCTTCTTGTAAAGCTTCATAAAGCTCGTGATCGTTTTGAGCTCCACCTGTGTAGTAAAGGTGTTCCACATATTTAGCAGTTCCTGAATTTAAGAATTTGTCATCTGTAGTTAATCCTTTTGAACCGTCAGCATACGTTACATCACGAACCATCGTAATTTTACCTTGGACTGTATCTCCATTTGGATAAGTAATAGTTTTTGTTATCGGTTGCGCTAATTTTCTTGCTGGCCCTACTACAGTACCATTAGCATAAGTAATAGATGCTGAAGCAAAGTCGAACCAGTTAATGTTGTTCTTAAGTTACTCTAAGTTTTTTGTACCCGCAGTCCCAACAACAGTGTCTCCAGAAGGAATATTGGTTGTAACACCATTTAAAGTAACAGTTGCTTCACCAGCAACTCCATTCCCTTTTTTTACTACTTCAATCATAGAAGGATCTGTAATACTTGGGTTAGTATTCATAATTTCACGTTTAACCGCGGCTACTTCTTCATCTGTTAATTCATTAATATTCTTTACAGGTGTTTTTGTAGTTGGGGGAACTATTGCTGTATTAGTAGTAGTTTCTCCAGCTAATAATCCCTCTAGTTTACCACGGTGTCCTGCGCGTTGCATTGTTGCGTATACAGCTTCGATAGCTCTTTCTAATTCTTTACGTTCTCTTTCTGAATCACTCTTAGTTGATGAATCAGAGTTGAATACGTCTAGAGCTTTAGCTATTTGTTTTTCTGCTGTTGCTACCGCTGCTTTGATTTCAGCTTTTTTAGATTCTTCTTTTACTGATTTTTCAGCAAATGTAGTTGCAGTTTGGTTAATAACTTTTGCTTCAGAAATAGTTTTTTCTAATTCTTCTTTTGCTGATTTAGTTTCTTTTTTATCAGATTTTTCTTCTGATTTAGCTTCTTTTTTATCTTCAGCTTTTTTGTCTTCAACTTTCTTGTCTTCAACTTTCTTGTCTTCGACTTTTTTAGCTTCTAAAGATTTATTAAGGAAGCTGATTGAGTTTTCTAATGCTACTGTTTGCGCATCTACTTGTGCTTGAGTTGCATTTTCATTAGCAACAAGGTCTTTCGCCTTGTTTAATTCTGTCGCAGCATCAACAGTTAATTTTTGTTGAGTTTCTGACAGTTCACGTCCTGCAAGAGTTACGAATAAATCGTTTAATTGATTAATCTTCTCTTGTAGTTTTGTTTTAACAGCACTAGTTTTAACAACTGTACTTTCAACTGATTTCCCAGCTACTTCTGCTTTCGGCGTCTCTACTTTTTCAGTAGTCTTGTCGTTAGCAGTAGTTTCAACTGGTGTTTCTTGCTTAGTAGTATCCGCTGCTTGAGCCGCACCACCAAGGAATAAGAAACCAGAAGCAATCAATACAGACGCAGTTCCAGCGTTGAATTTTTTAATTCCATACTGGTTAATCTTTACAGATTGCTTCGTACTGTTCATTTTTAAATTATTTTTACTGAACATTGCTTTCTCCTTTTTTATAAAATAAATAAAATCATAATGACTGTATCTTACCATATTACAAAATTAACCTTAAATTTGCTTTAAATTACCACAATTTTTTCACAAATTTTACTATTTTAATTTTTAAATAATATGCCCAATTTTCGGTAAATATTTTTACATATAAACGAAATTATCTTCAAAACTTTCCTAAGTTACAAAAATGTTACAAAATCAAGCATTTGTCAATATTATTTCATGTTATTATTATATCCAAAAATAGCTTATTTATCAATTATTTTAACGTTTTTCGACATTCTAAAAATAATATATATTTTAAAATACTAAAATAAAACAATACTTATATTTTTCTATTCTTCTATAAACCTAGTTTCAATAATATTTATGCAAACTCAAAAGAGGAAACTAGGTAAAACCCTATTCTTATGGGTTTTCTTGCAATAAAAAAAATGCTCATTGACATTTATGTCATATAAAAATATCTAATTATTTATTAAATCGACAGTTTTATACCTCTTAGTTTTACACCTATAATCATGGATTAAAATAGAAAAATAACTCAAAACAAACTTTTTTCGAAATTTGATTTTGAGTTATTTTCACGTTTTTAAACTACATAATATAATTTAAATTTATTTTTCTTTTCGGCGTTTACCTACACTCATTCCTAAAGCAGCTAACATCGTCACAAATCCTAATGTCGCAACACCTGATGAAGCAGCTCCAGTATTAGGTAATTTTTCCGATTTTTTTATATTTCCAGTATTTAGTTTAACGATGCGCTCCTCAAGATCTTCTACCGTCGGTAGATTTTGAAGTTGTTCTTTAGGATTTGGTATAGGTTCAACAGATTTCATCGACGTTAATCCCCTATACTCAGGAACCTCTAATATTGTCGGTCTCTCCGATGGAACTCCTCCTTTAAATTCAGGAATCTCTAATACAGGTGGATTTACCGATGATACTCCCCCTTCATATTCCGGCACATCTAACACTGGCGGCTCTATCGGCGATACTCCTCCTTCATATTCCGGCACATCTAACACTGGCGGTTCTGTCGGTGACACTCCCCCTTTGAATTCCGGCACATCTAGCACAGGTGGATTTATCGATGGCACTCCTCCTTCATACTCTGGTACCTCTAGTGTCGGAGCATCCGATGGAACTTCCCAACTAGGCTTCACAGGAGTATTATCCTCATATTGATAGACTACTGTCGTCACTCCTTCTACTACTTTCCCTGTTTCTGCAATTACATTGTTAAATTTAGTTGAAACTGGATAAACTCCGTGGTATTTATATACTTTTCCATCTATAGTCGTTATTTTTTCTACTAATTTTTCTTTAGCATTATAGTCTTTTACATCAAACTCTTTAACTTCTTCTCTAGTTGATACTACTTTGTTACCTGATTTTGTAGTGTATGTGTAAGTTGTTTTTAAAATTGTATCTTTAACTAGGGTTTCCGCCGGTTTAATTTCATTTCCTTCGGCATCTACATACTTAACAACCACAGAACCTACCACTTCTTTTTCTACAGGTTTTGGATCTTCTTTAGTTACTAAGCGATATACATAGGTAACTTGTGTTTTTTCTTTATTGATTATCCCTTCTTCAGGTGCAGAACCTTCTTTTAATCCTAAATATTCATAAGTGAATCCTGTTTTATCACCTAAAATTGTTTTATATCTTTTTGTAGTCGCATCATAAGCAGGTTCCAATTTTTCTGTAACTTTCTCTTCTCCCACTTTTGTAGAACCTGAAAGAACATCATACGTTTTCACTTTTTCATAAGCTACATCTTCAGCAAACACCTCAGATGATTTCAATACTTCTCCTGATTCAGATTCGTAATTTACATTAACAGTTCCTACTTTTGTATTTTCAATTTTCACGGGTGAATCAGATAGTTTTGTAGATAATCTATAATAATGTTTTACTACTGTTTCTCCTTCACCCATCACTTTATAAGCACGGACAGGTGTAATAATTTCTTTAACTACGTAGTCTGTTTCTTCTTTAGTTGCTACCTCTCGTTTAGTAAACTCCGTCTCATTTGTAGTTGAATTTTCATTAACAACATTAATATTGCTTAAGTCATCAGAGATTGTTACAGTACCTTTATTCGCATATACAGAGTCTTCTTTTGTTTCAATCTCAGGATTAACTTTTTCCCAATCACTGTAACGTTCTTCTTCTTTATCTTTATGGTAAGACTTAATCACACCTGATGCAAAACCATATTTGGCAGAGTATTTTAGAACTTCTTTTGTCGTTAACTCTACATCTTTTAATTGGTGATACTCTTTTAAAGTTTCTTTCGACGTTCCCAATGTTATTTCTAAATCACTTAATACACTTTGGGCTCCCTCAATCTGATTTCTCAATTTTTTCAAAATTTCTTGATTTCCTTGAGAGAACATTAATCCTGTTTCAGATTCTAATGATACTTTAATTTGATTTTGTTTAATCATTTTAATAGTATCTGCAATATTTTGTCCCAACTCTTCCCTTCTTGCTTGAAGCACTTTTCTATCAGTTTCATTTTTTACATTACGATCAAAATAGTCTAATATCCCGTATATTTGAGCATGCATCTCTTCAAAAATTTCTTGTAAAGATTCATTTTTGAAATTATATTTATTTGATCCTGTTATTCCAGGAGGAAAATTTTTAGTAATATTATTATAGTATAAGACAGTTTCATTATTAAAATTCACTTTTCCATCATCCGCTGTCCCAAATCTATCATCATCACCAATCGTTGGAAATTCTCCTGTAATCTCCTGATTCCAAAAAGCGTACGTTGGTGATCCAGGGATCCCTTCTGTTCTTTTAAAATCTTCAGTATAATCATATTTAGGCTTCGCAGGGATGTTTTTTCGTCTATACTCTATCGTATTAACAGTTCTCGTACCACTTCCATGAGCATATGTATCTCGATCCATTACAAGAACCGTATCCCCTTCTTTAAGAGTTACATTTTCTTTAGTGAAATCTTTAGCTGTTGCTTGACCATTTTTCCATTTCGCAACAGCATCTTCATCACTAGATACCCCGCTAGCTTCTACGAATTTTCCATAATGTCCATCTGAAGTTTCTTCTACTAAATACACTTTTCCTGTAATTTTCCCGTAGTTAATTTCTCCTAGATTATTGTGCATTCCTTCTGGAGACACTGGAGCTTCTATATCATTAAATTTAGTTTTTTCATAAGTTGCTTTATTAGCATTTACCACTTCTGAGCGAATCCATTTGTATTCTTTATTGTTAGCTTGAATTAGCGCTTCTTTTCCTGTGTCTTCATCGATAGCAGTCCCTGTTTTTTCTACAGTTGATTCACGATAATCTTTCCCATCTGTATCGTAGGCAATACCCTTTTTATCATAAGGTGTCGCTACAGTTCCTTCTTCTCCGGCTACCTTTTTCGAATCTTGTAGTTTTGATTTATCATCTTCTAATATGTAATTAACCGTTGCATTAGATTCGAATTTTACAGAATCTGTACCATCAGCATTCCCTGTATTTTGATTTGCTTTAGTCGGTCGATTATATCGTATATCAGCCACCGCATCAACAGTTACTTTTTTCGCAGGATTTTGATCATCTGTAAAAGTTGTCTTAGCTGATGATGAAACTTTTTCGAAACTACTTACTAGCGTTGTTTCATTCTTCCCATCTGAACTTACATTGGCAGATGCAGTTCCTCCTCCAGCTAACATCGCGATACCTAGAATCGTTATTGCTCCTATTAATTTTGAATCTGTTCTTCCATCTTTATATTTTCTTAATGAAAATTTCTCTTTTTGAAAATTTTTAAACATAATTTTCCCCTTTTTCGTTCAATCCATTTATTTCTATTACACAAAATAACTAAAACTAAATTTTAATCACTTTGTGAATAATTATGTATATACGCTTTCAATTTTAACACATTAAATAAGTTTTATCAAATAATCATGAATTTTATTTTGAAACATAAAATGTAAAAACGTCCCAGGATTTTCATCCAAGGACGTTCTGTAGTTTATTCGAGGAAATTAATCATCCTATAAACTTATTATTTTTCGTTTTGTCTTTTTCTTACAGCTAGTGCTATTCCTGCGATTAAAGCACCGAACCCTAATGCTGCCGCATTAGATGTTTCACTACCTGTGTTCGCTAAACGTTTCACCTGTGCAGTTACTACAGGTTTCACTGATTCTACTGCTTTTTCAGGAGCTTTTGGTGTTGGTTTTGGTTCCGGCATTGGCTCTGGTTTCGGTTCCGGTTTTGGCTCTGGCTTAGGCTCTGGTTTCGGTTCCGGTTTTGGTTCCGGCTTAGGCTCTGGTTTTGGTTCCGGTTTTGGTTCCGGCTTAGGCTCATCAACAATTTCATATTTAACTACAACCGCTGAATCTTTTGATTCATATGTTACAGCTAATTCATCTACCTTAGCTTTATCTACAGTGTAATCTTTGATTTCTGGCGATACTACTTGAGGTAGTTTTTGTTCTGGAGTCCACTCGCTTGTGTACACCACTTCACCCGTTCTACTGTTGATTTCTGCAGTTCTTGTGAATCTTGCATTTTGATTAACAGGTGCACTTGCTTCTTGTCCTGCTTTTGGTCCATTTTCGTAAACATAAGTAATATTACGTTTCACTTCTGTTAATAGTCCTAGATCTTTGTATGTACGACCTTTTGGATCGTTAGGGATTTTATCCTCTGGTTTTGGAGGAGTATTTTCTCCTTCGTTAGGTTTAGTTGGATCTACTGGAATTAAGTAGTCGTATTGGTAAACGACAGTCGTAGTTCCTTCTTTTACCTTACCTGTTTCTTCTGTAGTATTATTGAACTTATCAGAAACTTCATATACACCACTGTATTTGTATTTCTTACCATTAGCTTCGATAACATCTTTACGGTTTGCTACAGTACTATATTCTTCATTTACAGCTGTATAAGTAGTTTCTTCGCGATCTGCGTAAACTTTTGTCGATGCTTTTTCAACAATAACATTATCTTTAACAGTTACCGCTTCACCGATTTCATTTCCTTGACCATCTACATATTTAACAACTACAGACCCTTTTTTATCTTTTGCTTCATCATGTTCGATAATTTCTGGATTTTCACGATATTTAACAATTTCACTACTATCTTCAGATTCATGTGTTACTGGTAATTCCGCTACTTTTTCTTTATCAACTGCATATTTATCGATTTTTGGTGATACTACCTCAGCAAGTTTTTGTTCTGGAGTCCAGTCTGTTGTATACGTCACTTCACCTGTTCTACTGTTGATTTCGGCAGTTCTTGTGAATCTTGCATTTTGGTTAACAGGTGCACTTGCTTCCTGTCCTGCTTTTGGACCATTTTCGTAAACATATGTAATATTACGTTTAACTTCTTTTGCTAGACCTAAATCTTTGTATGAACGATTTTGTGGATCATTAGGAATCTTATCTTCTGGTTTTGGAGGAGTGCTTTCTCCTTCATTTGGTTTAGTAGGATCTACTGGAATAACATAGTCATATTGGTATACAACTGTTGTAACTCCTTCTTTCACCTTACCTGTTTCTTCTAATACGTTATTGTATTTATCAGAAACTTCATACACTCCACGGAAGACATATTTCTTACCATCTTTATTGATTGTATCAACTTTTTTCTCAGCAGCATTGTAGTTTACATCATTTTCTGTTACTTCATCACGAGTTGATAGTACAACATCACCTGATTTAGTAGCGTATGTTTTCGTTGTTTTTACAACAGCATCTGTTACTACATTTTCAGCATCTTTGATTTCATTACCATTAGCATCTACATATTTAACAACTACTGAACCTTTCGTGTCAGTTACTGTTGGTGTTGTTTCTTCTTGTTTATCTAGAGTATAGCTGTAGATAACGTGTTTTTCACCTTCAGTTACGTCCCCTGTTGCTGGAGCTGAGTCAGATGTTGGTCCTACATATTTGTAAACTAAACCTGTAGCTTCGTCTTTTAGCGTTGGGTATTGTTTATCTGTAGTAGCGTACGTTTCTTTTATAGCTGTACGTTTTTCTTTACGTTCAGATACTTTCACATCTTTTGAGTAAGTTACATAAGTGTCTTCATACTCTAAAGGAACATTATTTTTCACCACTTCTGTTTCTTTTAATGTTTTTAGACTTCCATCTTCGTTGATCACAACGTGTTTTACATCAACAGAACCTGTTTTTGTAACTTCTGATTTAGACGGAGTTTTTTCTTCTTCACTTACTAGACGGTATTCGTAAACAACTTCTGTTGTTCCTTCTACTACTTTACCACTAGCAGCTGGAGAACCTTGTTTTAGACCTACATACTCGTATGTGAATCCAGTATCAGCATCTACTAATGTTGGATATTGTTTTGGAGTTGTATCGTAGTTTTGTTCAACTGGTTTAACATCTGTACGTTCATCTACTTTTGTTTCACCAGAATACAAGCTTACTACAGTAGTTGTTTCTAATGTAACATTATCTTTATCAGTTTCTGATTTTAATTGTTTTCCATCAGTTGTGACATACTTGATAAC
>ERZ773018.740-NODE-740-length-18704-cov-4.703094_pt1 | contig 18704 bp, 30 predicted proteins | sample MGYA00580840_ERZ773018 | MGnify/ENA primary metagenome ERZ773018 (study PRJEB29015, sample SAMEA2738125) | human oral metagenome | biome: human oral; feature: human-associated habitat; material: saliva | place: China | collected 2256 ... | reverse complement strand
CACCAAATTCTTTAATCATGATTCCTTCTCCTTTCACTTTCTTTTATTATATCACTTTTTCTAAAATTGTCACTTACACTAATTATTCAATTCTAACAATTCACTTTCAACACGTTTCAAAACTACTTGTACTTCTTCTGTACCACGATAACCCTCAAGAGAAGCCAACTGGCCTTCTATCCTTCCTAAAATACGCAACACCTTGTCGAATTCATTGTTTTGTTTAGGCTTAGATAATTCCTGATTCTCAACTTTCAATCTCGTAACTTCTTCCGTCAACCTTGAATTTTGCAATACAACTTCTTTCATCAAATCCATTGTTTCCAAAATTTCTTTAGCCTTTGTACTGTTTTTATACAGATTTTCCCTAGCCATTTTTTCATATTTCATTTCATCAGAAATATATTCTGTATCTTTTTTTATAGAAGCATGTTCTTTAGACAAGCTATCATGTTCTTTAGACAAGCTATCGTGTTCCATTTCACGCTCTTTTGACAATGCCTTCATTTCAGCTTTAAGACCACTATTATCTCTAGCTAATTTAATAGCAATACCAACTAATGAAGCTATCGTTGCAACAATTCCACTAAATGTTATCCAATCCATAATTGAATACTCCTCAATCATTTTTCTCCTTTCTATCTTATCATATTTCCTAAAAAGAAAAAACAAGGCAAGTTTTACCCTACCTTATCATTCTTCTTCTACTTAAATCTACGTTTACCTAATACTGTCGCAATCAAACCTACAAATCCCCAAATAGTTGTAAAAATTGTACTAGCTGTTCCAGTATTCGGAAGAACTTTTAGTTGTCCTTCTTTATCCTTCAAAGCGATTGTACCATCTTTTTGCTTAACAGCACCTACTTCATAAGGCTCTTTTTCAACATAATTTCCTTCTTCAGTTTCGATCACTACTTTTCCTTGATTCGTAGAAACTACTTTATGACCAGTGTTTGTTTCAATCGGTTTCTCTTGAATTTCTTCCTTCGTTACATTCAATGGTTTAGGAACATCAGATTCTTTCACACCTACATTGTCTTCTGCTTTTTGTTTTGCTTCCTTAACTTCAGGAGTATCTTCTACAGTAGGCTTCTTATCTTCTTTTGGCGTTTCTTCTTTCGGTTTTTCTGATGGAATTTTAGGTTCTACAACAACTCCTGTATTATCCTTTTCCTGCTGTTTCTCAGAATCTTTTCCAAGATTTTCAGAAGGTTTATCTTCTTTTGGTTGATCTTCCTTCGGCTTTTCAGATGGAGTTGTAGGCTCTACCACAACTCCTGTATTGTCTTGTGAAGGCTCTTTTTCTTTTTTATTACCTAAATCAAGATTCTCACCTTCAGTTTGAATAGCAGGAACAACAGCAGGCTGTTCTTCTTTTGTCTGTTCTGCCACAACTAAACCAGCAGTATCTTGTTTAGAAGCTACACTTCCACCCAAAGTTAATTCATCAGCATATACTCCACTTGCAACTGTACTCAACACAGCTACAGACAACAATGTTACAAATTTCTTATTCATTTCTTTTTCCTCTTTTTCTTTATTTTCCAATCACATAATAAAAATTTTTAGCTTCATCAGCACTAAATACTCGATAGTCTGTTATCCCAGTTCCTTGTCCACTTCGAACAAAGTTACATTCAGAAATCAATATTGAGCCATCATCTTTTACATCTTCGACAAAGGCTACATGACCATAAATTGGGTGACCACCTGCCTGCCTGCCTTGGAAGCTAACAGCAGAATGCTTTGTAGGAGTATTAGAAACTTCATACCCTGACTTATGCGCCCAGTCTTGACCATTACCCATGTATGGATCAAAATGAATCCCAAATTCTTTAGCACGATTAAATACATACCATGTACATTCCCCATACGGATAAGACTGAGTAATATAACCTTCTTTTGTTATTTCTTTATCAATCGAATATCCACTAGGTATATCCATAGCAACAACTCCAGGAGCAATATCTAAACTACCAGCTATTGCATTCCCACCTGACGAACCATCGGATTCAATCGTACCTTTAAAGACTTCATACCACTTCTTACTATCCTTTTCCAGCTTCTCTAATTTTGTCTGACCGTCTGAAAGTAAAACACCTTCATAATGTTCAGACCAATATTTTGCACTTTCAAAAGGATCAGTCGCTTTCTGCATATAGTCTTTGACTTTTTTATAGCCATGATTCAACTCATAAGACATCAATTCCAGTTCCACCGTACTATCTAAAGTACGAGAACTAGCATTTCTCCATCTATCACCATTGATAGTATTATCCCAACCTGACCATTGAAAGTAACCAGCAACCCCACCTGATGGATTCGTTAGTTTAGGATCAAAGCCACTTTCTCTTTCAGCATTGGCAAGAGAACCACTAGCACCCTCTAAAGTAAATTTCTCCTTAGAAAGTTGCCAGTTTAGAATCTTAATGACATCTTCTGCTCTTTCAACAGAGATATTCGCTTTTTGTGCTACTTCTTGCGCTGTTAAACGTGTTCTCTTTCCAGTAGTAGAATCAGATGAACCTGAACTTCCAGCCACCACGGCACCCATGAAAAGTATCATAATCAAGATAATAGGTAGAATAGTTGTAAGATTCGACAAGAGAAAGGCAACTACATATTTCTTTACCTGATTCTTAATTTGATTCTTCATTAAATCTTATTTCTCTTTCTATCTATCGTAACATTCGGACGATTCTTTTTATTTTTTCTTCCTTGCTTTTTTGGACTAGATTTTCCCCCCTTCATTCGTTTTGATTTTGGAGTATCAATTTTAGGATTCTTACCTGAATCCACTTGATTCATTCTTTGTCCATTCTTCGCTTGAAATTCTGCTTTTTTTCTAGCCAGTCTTTGTTCTTTCAATCGCTTCACTTCAGCTTGAGAACTATTTTTTATAAGACTTTGAACTTTAGCTTTATTTCTTCTACTCTTAACTTTATCTTCTAACAAAGTTTTCTTATGTGAACCATCTTTAAATGAATTTGCTCTAGCTTCATACAAGAAAGCCATACCTCGATTCCCTTTTTCTTTCAAGGAATTTACAGTACCTCTTACTCCATGCTTCATAGAAGCATATCTATTCCCAAATCTTCCAAGTGATTCATTCTTAGATTGTGTACCATTCTTAGATTGAGTACCATTAGATCGTAAACCTTTAAGGCGAGATTGTAAGTTGTCTTTACCCATTTTCAATCCACCTTTAGCAAATTGACCACCAGCAGAAATTCCACTCTTACCAGCACCAAGAACTCTTTCACGAATCTTTTTAGTACCTTGATTGAGATTCAAGCCTTTCATTCTATTTACAGGTAAGTGACCGATTCTTGAAAACATTGATAGAATCATATTCTTATTCTTAAACAATAAGTACAATAGAATAGCTTTTAAAAATATCACAACCAACACATTCTGTCCTACTGCCCAGTTAATGAAATCTATTAGTGCATTATAGAAAAATACAAACATAGTTGTCGCTAACAAGGTCACAGAAGATAGAATCAACATTGATATAGCCTTCTTATTGAATGAATGAATCAAACCTTCCATTGCAGGAAATAGACTAACCAACAGAATGAATGGTAATATGAGTATCAAGAAAACATAAATCATTAAGAAGAAGAATCTTGCTAGACCTAAGACTAGATAGACGATTCCTACTACGGTTACATCAACCAATGAGGATAAAGCATAGCTAAACTTTGCGCCCCACTCACTTTTCAACATTTTGTTTTCAGGATCTTTGTCTTTTGCAATATCCTTGATTTTTTTACCACCAACAAGATAATCTCCATCACCTTGTTTATAGGCAGCTAAATCTTCAAATTCTGCTTCAGATAACTGAAATTCTCCATCTTCTTTCAAAGGCGAATTCATATACTTATACGATTTTACGATTGTTTCACTAAAATAGACATCTATTGCATTAGAATTTTCACTAGTCAAAGTTTTGGCAATCTGACCATTAAGAGAAATCGTAGTTGTCCTAAAGCCATCATACAAATGAGTTAGTAAATACTTATTCTGATTATTCACATTTATTTTGACAAAGTAAAGACCTATGATTGTATAGATCAATAACATCTTCACAAATGCTTTAACCACGCTACCGTTACCAGTTGCGAACAAATACAAGAGATATACTGCCATACTTGCACCGATAACATAGACGATCTCTTTACTGAATAGAGAAGAAAATACTTTACTAGAGTTACCTATTACGTTATTCAATAACGTTGAAACATCACTCATTCCCTCGACTGCATTATAGATACCAGCTATAATTGTGAAGATAAATTTTGACAACCAAAAAATAGCTTGCACAATCGAATTAAAGAAATAATTCATGTTTGAATCAAATCCAAAGAATTTCTTATCAAAGTAAACCTTACTTGTTAGATCAGACATCTTCGACTTATAGTTATCATAAGTCAACTTTCTTGAATCTGCTTCTTTCTTTTCTAAGGCTTCTTTTGCTTCTCTACTCTTTCTTGCATTATCTAGTGCCTTTTTTGCATTATCAGCAGGATCAACTAATTTTGGTTTATTTGTATTCTTATCAAATTCAACAATATTAAAATTATTGTTTGGTAAAAATGGTGAACCATTATTAGTATTCGGAACAATAGACGAACTAGAAGAAGGTTTAGTAGTTGATTCTCCAATATTCGTACTACTATTCGGCAAGGAAGGCTCAATCGCACCAGCAACAACTAAAGGAAAGAAAAAGATAGATAAAACAAACCCTAGTAAAATATTTCTTCTCATTTTTCCCCCTTCTATTGTACTGACACCAGTTTAGAATCAACCGTTTTAAACAATGGTAGAAATTCAGGGAAGATTGTACCATCAACAGTTATACGCTCTTTCCGTCCAAATGTATCATAGTAGATACATTGTCCCATTGTCTGATTTTCAAGCCATGCTCTTGACAATTCATCATTTTCAACTCGTAAATGTTCCAATATTGCTTCTGTTTCCGTGTTTTCAGGGAAAGCGAATACTGTACCAAAACCAGTTGTATCATCACTTGTTTTCAAGTCCTTGACCGATTGAGTAACAAGCACTAAGAAATTGTTAAATGATCGTCCAGTACGTTTAATACGGTTAACCACTTGACGTCCAGCAGGAGTTGACATAATCTGCCATGCTTCATCAAGGAATAACATTGTTTCCTTGTCCTTCTCACGTTCACCAAAAATCGCACAGAAATAGGTCAACGCATACATAACAGTCAAACTTCTTAATTGTGTTTCAGTCATCTCGTCTTTGTCCGTACCTTTAGGCATATCAAGACCAGTAATCTCAACAATAATTGTCTTATCATCAGTCTTTAGGACTTCTTGACTACCATCAGCGAAACACAATGATAACAATGAATTTTTAGAAATTCGCTTCAAGAAATATCCAGCAGTTGAAACTTCTTCTTTTGACGATTTTTCCAATTCATCAAAGACTTGTAACATACCAACCTTTTCGCCAGCATTCCTACGCTCAATCACTTTATCAAGTGAATCTAACAAGTAAGGTTGAATCTTAATATAAGTGTCTTTATCCAAGACAGAGCCAACAAGTACCGTTGCTAACTCCGTTAACTCACCTTCATCTTGAAGGAATGAGAATGGATCAAGAACACCTTTATTTTCTTCCTTACGCATATCCAAAGTAATAAAGCGAATAGATCGTATGTATTCTTGTAATTCTTCAAATTCACCTTCTTCTTCCAAATCGGCTAACACAGATAGATATTGTGTTCGCATTTCAGCTTTTGGATCGACATACAACACTTTAGCTTTTAACAATGAATGATAAGTAAATAGTAATTTTGTTAAGAATGACTTACCGTTACCAGTAGAACCAGTAATAGCTGTATGAGGATTGCTTGTTTCTTTACCATGCACACCAATTTTATTAGCTTGTAACAAGTTAGTAAATACAACATTCGTGCTATTATCCAATGCACGTTTAAAATCTCCATACCAAGAAGCGATATTCTTATCAATTCGTCCAATAGGAAATCCAACATCAGTACCTACTTTTTTCTTCGTAAAGAACAGATTCTCACAAAGACCACGCAGGCTTGAATATTGTAGAAAGCCTTCTCTATCGCCATCAATCAATTCTGTCATTCTAAATTTATAGAATAGATATACCTGGTCAGCAACAGCCTTCACAATTTCAACTTCCATATCTTTCAATTTTGAAGCTAAAATATCATACTTCACATTTAATTCTTCAATGCTATCACCAGTAATTTGTAACAGGTGAAGGAACGTAACCATAGGCTCTTTATTATCGTACTTCTCTTGAAAATCTTCTAGTAACTGATAACTTTCTAAGACTTCAATCTTTTGAACATCATCATTTTCTGCTGTTTCAGTCACCGTATTTCCAAGATTTTTACGCTTGTTTCTTGCCCTGGTATTCAAAGAATAGATTCCACTTTTAGTTGAGAATTTCACTTTCAAGGCACTATTTACAGGGAAGCCAATATTCTTAATTTCTTCTGCCAAGTGCAAGTAGGAAACATTCTTTGGATAAGCATATACAGGAATAGTTGCTACATAACTTTCTTCTTCGCCATTGACCAGCTTCAAAGCGTTACCTGATCCAATTTCAATAATTGTTTCATCAACATTCTCAATAGAGTTTTGAAGGGAAATAATCTCACTATCCTTATCATAGTATTGACCATTTAAGAAATGAATCCGATTCAACAACATCAAATCTTCTTTGACTACTTCTTGAATATTCAAAGCGTGTAATTTTGTTTGAATCAATTCTTTTTGATCCTGCCATTCCTTCGACCAATCGACCTTCGGTAATTCTTCAAAACCAACCATCTTCATAACTGATTTTCTAAAGTTAGCAACAGATTGCTTCACCGTCACTTTGAAATCAGACGATACATTGACTGATTTTAAAGGAACTACTAGATAATCTTTTGATTCTAACAAATATGTAACTTCTTCTTCTAAGCGTTCTTCCATATTAGAAATTACATAATTTGCCAATGGACTGGTACCAACACCCTGCTCAATATCGTGAGAAAGCAACTCAATTTTCTTTGCCAATTCTAAGTCAAAATTCAGAGTATAGATTCCAAAATCGCTATATTCAGCAATACTTGATAAGTAATTGAATACTAAATCTTTTGAATCTTCTTTCTCACCATCTTCAATGGTATTGATCACTTGTGGCTCAACTTCAAATACAGCCAGCACACTTCCATCTTTCAAGAGAATCAAGCTATCATCTATCGCCCAAATATTATTCGTTAATTCCACGATAAATTCTTCTCACTTTCTCATATTTTTTACCTTTACAGAGATACATTGTACTTCTCTTGCTGTCATATTCTATCCAAAATCTAAAATAATCAACTAAGAAACGAAACAATGTTTTTCCATCAATTTTATTTTCAGCTAGTAAATTTCCACACCACCAGCCAATGAACAATGCACCCATGAATCGAAAACCCCAATCCAATAAGGGTACATACCCTAGCAAGAACCACGATATAGCGAAACTTACTAGAGTATAAATGATCGTTGACATCTTTAGCGCAAATGGTAAGCTAAAATCTTCATTGATCTTATGCACCCATATAGGCTGTCTAAATGCAGTAGTATAGACATATAGCTTTTTATCTTCACGCTTCATAAAATTTACCTACTTGAATACTTCAAGCACTTTAGACCAAATAGTATTCGTTGCACGCAAGACTGATTCAGGATTATCCATGAAATAGATAATGAATCCTGCAATTAGAATTGTCCCTACAATCGTTCCAACTTTTTGATCTCTCCATGCTTTAAGAACCTTCGTACCAGCGAAAAATGCTACTGCTGGAATACCGAGTTTTGCTACTAGAAATTGAAATAATGCCATTTGTTTTATTCTCCTTTATCATCATCTTTTTTATTGAAATCTGCTGGGATCGTATGATCCATTTTTTCTACAAAATAACTATCTTTATCTTCTCTTAACTCAAAGCTAAAGTTTTCACTATGAGTTGTACCTGCTACATCAAAAGTAACTTGCGCATAAGCATAGATTTTCCCATCTTTCTCTTTAAAGTAGGTATAATCTAAACTCTTGAAAGTTGCACCACCAATAGACTTAATTCCATTAGAAATCAAATCCAAGTTTGCTTGACTTGTAGTGTAATTCTTAAAGAATAATTCTAAGAAGGACACTAACTTCTTGCGCTTACCTTCTTCCATCTCATCATTCGCTACCAGCGATACATGATTTTCTTTATCCACTCCTTCAGCTTTAAAATCGCTCACAGGAGAGAACCACGGTAAACCACTTACATAATACTTACCATCTTTGACACCGTATGGAATCGAAAATTCAATCCCTACACGTTGATTCTTATCATCTTTCTTCGTATCATAGATCACACGATAAACAGCGACACCATCTTTAGCACTCAACATACGAGCGCTAACTATATTCATCTCCTGCTTCGTCTGACCTTGATTCTTTACATCAGGAACACCACCATAATAATCATTCAACTTTGCGACATCTTCATCAGCAGAGCCACTTTGTGAATTGTATGTAAAGTATCTACTTACATATCCATCTAGGAACTGTTCCAAAGTACGATCTGTTTCTTTTTTAGCTTCCACCACAGGCGCTTCAGAAAGCCTTGCATTCATCTTCGCAGTAGTCGCTAATGAAACAAACATGGTTAAAGCACACAGAAGGACAAAACCAACCAAGCTAATCATAAAAATCAGATTCGATTTTTTCTGACTGATTTTCTTGACTGTCAGTTGCTTGTCTTTGCGTGGCTTCTTTAAAAACATATTTCTCATTCAAAAGAAACCTTTCTATAAAATCCTTTTGGAGTATTCAGCACTTCGCCTTGCTCAACAAATCCTTGAAATGCTGTCACCCAATTTCCACATTTAAAAAAATAATTTATCAAAAGACCAATATCTAAATTCTTTGAAAGTTGAATCACAGTTGCTACTTCATCTTTAGAACAAAATTGATAATAGGTTGAAATAATTTTATTGATAGGAACATATCGCTGTAACTGAAATCTCACAACATAATCATCTCCATCATACAAATCAAGGACTGCTTTTTTCAGTAAGTAAACCTCGTCCAGTGACATGATCTTATCAACTTCCCAATCACTAATACCACATACAAAGAAATTCCCTTTATCAATTCCTAATTCTTTCAATCTTGCAACAATCTGCTCTTGACTATACTTCATAATATCTAACTCACAAAGATAATCAAAATTGCCTTCATTCAAAACTCTTATATTCGCTATCATCTTGATACGAAGTAACCTTTATCTACAAAGCTACCACCTTCTTCTAAGCGAACATCTCGACCAAATTTTTCATAGTCTAAATAGCGTTCTAATTGTTCCCTTGACAATTCAACACCCATATCTTCAACAATATATTGACCCAATTCTCGGTCAGTTGTAACTTCAGGATATAAACTACAATCATCAAATTCAGCATTTAATAATTCCTTTGGATCAGAACTATTTGATTCAATGAATGATAAAACAATATCTTCATCTACATCTTCCAACTTTTCAGCAAGTTCATTGAACACAAATAAAGGACTTCTTTCAACTTCTAAATCAGGCAATTCTTCAATAGATTGAATCGTTATAGAAACATCTTCAACATCATATCCAAATTCAGAAGCGACATATTCTAGATCAACAGGCAAAGAAAATTGTTTTACTTTCTTTGTCCGATTATCCATAATTAAAGCTGTTAATTCCATTTTTTCTCCTTCCTGGATCAACCTTCTACCTGTCTATTTAACTGTTCCAAATCAGCAACATTAAATAGACCATAACCAATGAATGAAGTACCCTCATAATCAACAATTTCAATCTGATCATCATAAGAGCCACTCAAACCAATAACAGACAACCTTCCAAAATATAAAGGCAAGCTAAACCAAGCCTGCCTTCCATTTTTTGGATTCTTAATTAAAACTCTTGAAGCCATATTCAATACCAGCTACCCCTTATTGCAAGAAATACCAGCTATCGCCTACATGACAAAGAAAAGTATAAGAATCTTCTAATCGACTAATAATTTCATCTTCGTTTTCTTCTACATAGGCAGATAAACGATCTTCATTGACTAACTGCTCATATTCTCCATGATCCAAAATACCAGCAAAATCAATCAAGGCTTCTTGTGTATCAACTTCTGTAAATGAATTGATATAAACATTATCAGGGTTGCAACCATCAAACTGACCAAATTCAACACCATCAAAATGTTCATTTAATTTTTCAATAACCTTTTCAGGCTCGTCAAGAAATCTTTTACCATAGGCATAATCTCCACAAACATCTGAATAGCTATCATAAATAACTTTAATACTCATTATTTCTAACTCCTTATTAAAAATTATCTAACAGCGCATTCCAATCAAAAATATATTCTTCAATAACATCTATACCTTCAAAATGAATATATTTCTTTTTCAACAAACATAAAATATCAGAAAATGTAACTACAAAACAATCAACTTTTTCAGGATCATCTGATTCAAAATTTGAACATAGTTTTGAAATTTCTTTCAAGAAATCTTTTTCAGATAACCCACATAAATCAACAATAGATTTTGCCCAAAGATATGTTTGATAAACTTTTGAAAATAAATCATCACCATCATATAAAGAATTGACAAAATCACTCAAATGTTCAACAGGAATTTCACTTAACTTATCTTCTACCATTTTTTCCAATAAGTTATATTCCTTAATGAATTTTTCATAAGAGCCTTTTTCATCTCTTAAAGCTACACACACAACATAAGCCTGTATTAACTTATAAAGATTTCTAAAATCTTCATAATCGGAAATAGGCTTCATTCCATTTAACTGTAAATTTAATTCCATATTTTATCCTTCCTAACAGAAAAAGGAAGCCACTCTTGACTTCCTTCATAATTTTAATTAAATTGAAGCTGAACGCTCAAAGCTAGAGCCAATCGCAAATGCACGATTCGTTACCTTGTTATACTCTTGATTCATTGAGTAATAACTTGATACATCTTTCTTGATACATTCAATCACTTGATATGGAAGGCTCAAATCATCAGTATTTTTAAGGAGCGCACTTAACTCACCAGCCAAAGTCCACGCTTGCTTAAATTCTTGATCCTTCAATTTCTTACCAAGTTCCAATGACAAGTCAATCACTTGTTTATCTTTTCCACTTAAAGCCATTTTTTTATACCTCGTTTTCTATTTTTAGCTTTTTTTTATTTCCCAGCTATCATGCAGGGGAACGCTTTTTCACTTTCACTCCATAGAAACCTTCCTTTTCATTCAACAAATAAACCACCTACAAAAAACATCAGAAATAGCAGAATAGAGAATTTAACATTCCCTATCAACACATACGAAGCCAGCGCCATAACCAATCCAACAATAATATTTACAAGCAAATAATGTATGATTTTAAAAATCATCTTTACCATTCTTATCATATATAGACCTATCCAATTCTCTAAAATTCATCACAACTCCTGCAATAAGCGTAATACTAAAAAAAACAAAAGCGATTTTAGAGTTGCCAATAATCAAATTTACAACAAGAAATACAAACATAGGCAATATATAATTCAAACACATAAAGCGCAGGACTTCTCTTAACCACTTCAAAACTCTAGCCATCTTCAAACCCATCTTTCTAAATGATATTTTTTCACCAATAGATTATAAACATCTATTCTTTCCTTACTATCTCTTTTTAGCAAACCAAACAATAATAATTTTCTCTTTATATCCACTTCTTTATTCAAAAATTCTTCATATTCTTTAGTTAGTCTTTTAACCTCATACCAATCTTTTCTATTTTTAGTTGCTCTATAAGTCTGACATTGAAAATCAATATAATCTTGATAACCTCTAGCCTTCTCACTCGTCACAATTCCATCATAAAAATACCTTGCAGGAATCAAATACACCAATTTTCTTAAAACTTCATCAGTTATTTTTTTCTTCTTTCTCATAGAATCAACCTCAATTAAACTAACTATTTTGTCATATCAAGAATCGCATTTACATCTTCATGTATCCTTGACCAATCCAAGATATATTCCTTAAAATAGGTACGATAGAATCTTGAAGGCTCAACAGGAATCACTACTAAATTCTCATTCCCTTCATAAGTAGGAAAATAACTACTAATAGACTTCAATCCTTTATCAGTAGATACAAGTAAATTATTATTATTGACAACTACTGAATCAGTACCTATCAGCCTGTAAATTTTTCTCATAGTCTGTCCTCGCTTGCTCTAATTTCTTCCAATACTTTTCGCTTATATTCCCTTCAAATAATATCTTTTTCAACTTATGCTCACCTGTTATATTCTCCCAAGTTTTAAGAACAGTAGTAACACCTGAAACATTCTCATTGATCCATTTATACTGTTTATCAAAAAAACCAACCTCAACAGGAGCAGTTGAAAAACCAATTCGATCAACTTCGCCCAGCAATGAATACCACTCTTTGTTAAGAACCTTCTTTCCATTGACTTTCTCATAGACCTTAATCTTGCTATTGATAACTCTTACAGCCAACTTCGCCATATCCAGTCTTTCATTCAAGGCTTTTTTAACAAAATCCAAAGCGACTTCATCACACATTCGCACTTCATAACGATTCTTGAATTGTAAAGCCGAATGAATGAAATCTAAATCAAAACCAAGTTTTTTCGCCTGCTCAATATCCTTCTGATAAAAGCAAAAATGATAGGCAGATTGTCTTGATCCAAAGTAGATTGTTTTAGCTTTTCCATACTGACCATTATCTTCAATCTGCTTCAATCTCAACCGACTATCAATCAAACCTTCGTCCCAAAGTTCTACCAGTTTACCAAGTTCAAAATTTCCTTCTTCGTTATACTTTTCATCAAGCGCAATATCTAACCGAGGTATATTCATATACTTTCCATCACCTTCAGCAATTTCACGCTCATACTCAAAGCACCGTATAAAGAAATCTCTCCAACTTGCCTTTTGTTCTTCTTCTAGATAATATTCAAATTGCCTGCAAGCCTGACCTTTTAACTCAATCATACAACCCATATCTTCTCTTTTCTTCGATATGAAAATATTGATATGCTGGAATGTATATTTTGTATCATAGCCTGAACCACCTTTTTCTTCTTCTAAGAAAGGTTTATTTTTCAAACCTAAGACCTTATCAATCACTTCAATATAACCTCTATCTTTATACTTTATGAACTCTACTAATCTATCCAATTCCTTAATTTTAATTAGTTGACCAGGCTTCAATATTTTGTGTACTGGTACTAATTCAAACAACTTTTCATTTACATCATGTTTTATTGAATTAGATTGGTTAAAGGCTTTTAATAATAAATAGCCCTGACTATCATAACCCATAACTCTGCAAGGTCTGTGATAACAAGTTATTCTGTACTCATCATCATTTATGCACCATACAATGTCCCCTTCTTTAAACATAAAACCCCCTTAGATAAATAGCATCTTCTATACTAATATCATGAAACCAGTCATCATCATCAGTTATCCTAATTTGTCCTCTACTGAGGTATTTTTTAAATACAACCCTGTTTTCAAAACCTTTTACAAGTATTTCTTGACCAGTTTTAAATATTTCATTAGGTGGTATAATTTCAAATTCTGTATCATCTACATCATAAGTAGAGCCATCATCAAAAGGCTCTATCAGTAATTTTCCTGATGAATCATATCCCTTGACTAAACATGGTCGCATATAACTTGTATAAACATATCTTCGTGTAGTAGCTCTTACAATATCTCCTTTTTTAAACATAAAATATTTCTCTACCCCTTTCTACATCTTGAATAAGGTACTGCTCAACCTTATTATCTGAATTTCTACATTCTATATAATCACAATCAAGGTACTTAGTAAAAATAAGAATTTGCTTAGTCTTACTGTGGATAAGTTTATCTCCTGGTTCAAGTATTCCACCTTCTGGTACAAGCTCAAATTTATAGACATCTACTATAAAAGTCATACCATTATCTAATACTTGCACCCTCATTTCTGACCCTAAACATTTTAAAACTTTACAAGGTCTATGATAACATGTGACTGAATAATAATGAGTTTTAGACCAAACAATATCGCCAACTTTAAACAAAGAAACCACCTATCTTTCTTATATCTTTAATTTCTACTCTAATAGGGGATTCATCAAGGGTATTACACAAGACTGTACTATAATCTTGGTAACTTTGGAAAATAAGTATCATGCCTTTATATTCTAAAATATCCCCAATGTATAATATATCATTTTCTGTGATATGCTCAAATTCTTTAGTTTCCACTGGATAATACTTTCCTGTATCAATGACTTCTACAATCATTCTACTAGACCCGTCTATCCTTACAACCTTACATGGTCTATGGTAACTTGTCATGCTATATCTTTTAGTCTTAGACCATACTTTATCCCCTACTTCAAACATAGAAACATCCCTTATTTACTAACTTAAATAGAGTTAGGTTTGCATGTTTTCTCTCACCTTTAGCTTCTTTACCATCATAATACTTTAAAAGCCTAACATAACCATAATTAGTATTATCTTTATCTACTTCCACAACTTGACAAATTAGTCCTTTTTCATACATAAATGTGTCTTGGGTTAGTTCAATTATATCACCTATATTAAACATAGAAAACCTCCTTTTCTATTAAATCAACTCCACTAAAACTTCTATATACAAAGTATTCATCATTTGTTACTATACTTTTAAGCACAGCCAAGACACCACTTATTCTAACAACTTTGAATACTTCACCTTTTTCACATTGACCCATACATCTATTTAATTTGACTGTTTGACCAATTTCTAATTTCATTTTAGACCTCCCAGAACTCTGTTTACTTGTCTATACTTAACAGCAAAGGGTAAATTCAAGGCTTTCTGTAAATCCTTACCGAGTAAGAAAGGAGGTTCTTCTTTGTGGTCATAACTATACAGCACAAAAATTTCAATTAGGAATGTATCTAATACTTCTACAGTTACATGTGTATTTCTAGCAGTTAACCAAGCATTTTTTAATGTCCTTTTATCCATTCTTTAAATCCTCAAGTCTCTTTCTTGCATACTCACATTGCTCTGTAGAGATTTCACTACCTAGCCATTTAATGCCCATAATCTCACAAGCTACACCCGTTGATCCTGTACCCATAAATGGGTCATAGACAACCCCCTTTGTGTAATACATATCTAGCAACTTAAGAACCAGCTCACTTGAAAAGGTTGCTTTATTTAGCTTGTTAGCTCCGTCATTATTCCTAGCTTCCACAAAGTTATAAACATTTTCATAAAATTTTTGCCCTGTCTTAGCTACTGATTTTACTTTCTTAGCTGTGTCAAAGGTCTTAAGCTCTGACTTTCTCACAAACACATAAACAAATTCACAAATCCTGGTCAGCTTATTCTTGCTTGTGTTGTTTGGTAGTGCTGTCTGCTTCTTCCATACAATCGTATCAGCTATAGTAAACGCTGTTTCAGTGATGATCCTGTCTATAACCTTATACATAATTTCATTAGGCTTATAATCTTCCTTTGTGTTTGTGGTATCAGTTCCATAGCTCATATTATATAGAACTACACCATTTTCTCTTAGAATACTATCAAAGCCTTGAAATAGGGCTGTAGTCCAGTCAAGATATTCTTTATCTGTCATGTTGTCTAGGTGTATATCATATCTTGCTTCATGGGTATCCCTACGCTTGCTGTCTGTACTGTTTCTACCTGTATTATAAGGGGGTGAGGTTAGCACTAACCCCACTTTTCGCCCTTGATCCTGTATCTTTTGGATAGTATCAAAACAATCCTCATTGTTAATACCTAGCATTATACCCTCTTTCTAATCTGTAACATACATGAATTGTAGGGCTGTAACAGCCACAAGCCCACAAAATATAGTCAGCGAAAAGGTATAATTAAGGTTAGCTAGTACACCATACCCCAAGAAAGAAGGCAAAGCCATAAATTTTAGTAGTTTCATCTTTTTAATTTTCATTTTATAATACCTTTCTATCTATCATAGCTCTAGAAGGCTATATAAAGCCCTCTACAGCGTTTTAATATGTATCCCCTACACTTATTAGATTCCACTCAGAAAAATCAATCTGGAACAATTCTGGGGCTTTTGTGTCCTCATCATATACTACTATAAAATGCCCTTTATCATTCCAAAATTTTCCCAAGATTTCAGCGTCTCTTAGTTCCATTTTTTGGTTTAAGTAGTCGCTTTTATACTCAATAGGTTTGGCATCTTTTACCCCAGTAGTAGAGAAACTACTACCGATAAAGATAAAAGCATAGAATAGCACAACAGCCAAGCCCAGAATTTTAAAGATTTTATAATTTTTATTATTATTTTCCATGTTAGTATTTTATCTCTCTTTCTTTTTGTGTTATCTTTAAATCCCAAGGGGGAATTTTACCCCCTTAGTTTACTTTTTTAGTCTCTAAATCTCCATAGAAATGTCCAGTTACCAGAAAGTTATCTATAGATGGACGGTAAGAAGCTTTTACAATAGCGTTTTGAGTACGTCCAAACCAATTTATAGCATCAGCATCACTTTTTGACTGTCCATAGGCTTCTAAAATAGTATCAGTTGTAAAATCATAAATTAAGATAGTAGTTCCCCAATGCTTCATAGTCAGAATTTCAGTTTGTTTATCATACATAAAAGCCCATTTACTTCTTAATTCCCCTTTATAACCATATTCCATCATACGACCATTTAAATTTGACTCTCCTAGCTCATAAGCTCTTACAATCAATTTTTCAAGTGTTTTACTCATTTTTCTTTTCTCTCTTTCTTATTCTTTAATAGTTAGGTAAGGGGAAAGAATCCCCAAACCTTTAAATCTTATAAATGTTAATGCTTTCAGCTTTTATGGTTGTCTTATTGTGTTTATACTTGATAGGATTCAAGAAAGTTTCTTCAATCAATTCACAAACTTTTTTAGAGTTATTACAAGCTATCAGAATCTCATATTTTTCAAAGATAAAGCTGACATAGTTTTCTTTTGCTGTGACTCTTCTACCGTCTAAACGTGTAACAGCTTTGTAGTTTATTGGATATTTACCAATTCTTTTTACAGTGCTTAATTCATCAATTATAACGCTAGTATAACGAGTTTTAAACTCAAGCATAAATTAAACCTCTATAGCCTTGGGGCTATTCCCTTCGATTTTATTGTATTTTGCGTTAGTACAGTGCTATCTTCTGACTATTCCCCCTTTTTATAGCTTTATAGGGGCAATCTGTTTACTTTTTCTTCTGGTCTGCTTTTTTCAATGTTTTAAGCAAGTCTAGAAAGCATATCCCTTACATTAAGAGGGCTTTGACTAGTATTATAATGCTTAATATGATTGTAGCACTTTAGAAGAATATAACCTCCTAACCCTTGCAAGTTAGGCGCTAGGCTTGTACCTAGAAGGCTTTAAATGAAATCTTTTGTAGTTAGTTGAGTAAATCCACGCTGTAGAAATCTATCTCTTAATTCTTTTACTTGTTTTTGAGTCATTTTTTCCATAACTCTATATTCAGCACGGTGTAGACTTATTACTGTACTGTTAGATTGACCAAACATAAAAGTCTCATTTTCAATATCTACCATAATAAATAGGCAATATCCATATTGAGAGTATTTAGATGTATATAATTCAGTGTGATTATAATCAAATTTAGGTGTTTTCATGGTTTTTCTCCTTTTGCCTTTAGGCTTGTTTTATTTTATTTACTATTATTATAGCAGATTGCTTTATATAAGTCAAGAGAAAAAGTGCGATATTTCATAATATTTTATTATTAGTATCAACGTTTTTAAGAGTTTTTCTGTTTCTCTTTACTTGTTAATACCATTATATCACTTTTGTTTTCATTTGTCTATAACAAAATCAAAAATTTTTGCGTTAATTTGCGTTATTTTATAAAAATATTTTTAGCCTTATTTATGTAGAATTTTAGTATAGTGTTTTAACTAGTTTTTAAAGGGGTAAAAGTATAGGATAAGCCAAGAGAGACAAGGGAAAAGAAACAGGATCATGTTAGGATAGTAAAGAAACAGGATCACGCTTTTTCGTTTTTGTTTGGTCTGTTTTGGTTGGGAGAAGTATAGATTTGTATGTAAAATATATTTTACACCCTTATAAGTGTATTTTATTTCAGCTTAATCAAGCCAAGTAAAGCTAAATTATTGCAAGACAAAAGCAGGATCATGTTAAGGCTTAAAGTTGCAAGGGTAAAAATGCAAGGATATATAGGGTCGATTAAAAAATGGAACTACGAGGGAGGGCTTCGTTCTCTCTATTCACCAATAAAAGGGGTGATTAAAAAACGTGTTACATACTACACTCCCCTATTCCCTCATTCACCAATAAGGTGTTATGTTCAAAAACATGCTACCTCATAATAATATTCTACTTTATCGCATAATAAAAGACCATAAGCTAGCTACGCAAGCAAGCCTACAGTCGTTTAAGTGTTATCTGTTGTTCTTTAAAGTATTCTAGTGTTACATTCCTCTTATGACTAGGCTTCTTGGCATAGTATTCTACGGAATTAAGGACTATGGAGTATAACATATCATAAGGGTCAAATCCTACTTCATTGGCTATTGTTTGTATGTAATGG
>ERZ773018.735-NODE-735-length-18752-cov-3.291918_pt1 | contig 18752 bp, 20 predicted proteins | sample MGYA00580840_ERZ773018 | MGnify/ENA primary metagenome ERZ773018 (study PRJEB29015, sample SAMEA2738125) | human oral metagenome | biome: human oral; feature: human-associated habitat; material: saliva | place: China | collected 2256 ... | reverse complement strand
CATCATTAATTTTGTGTTGGAGAAGTACTACTTAATAATTGCTCGTAAGCAAATTCAAACTTTTGAACATCTCCTGCTCCCATAAAGACAATAACAGCATCCTTATAAGTTAATAATGGTGAAACATTTTCGATTTTCAACACACTAGCTCCACCTTCCACTAATGCAGCTAAATCTTCAATTGAAACATTTCCTGATTTTTCACGAACAGATGCAAAAATATCGCATAAATAAACATCATCTGCTAAAGATAAGGCTTTAGCAAATTCATCTAACAAAGCAATCGTTCTTGTAAATGTATGTGGTTGGAAAACAGCTACAATTTTCTTTGTAGGATATTTTTGTCTTGCAGCATCTAGTGTCGCACGAATTTCAGAAGGATGGTGGGCATAATCATCAATCACTGTAATTTCTTTGATTTTTTTCTCTGAAAAACGACGTTTAACTCCACCAAATGTTTTTAAATTAGCTGCTAACTCTTCTGGATTAAAATCATTTAAGTAGTAGAATGTAATAATCGCTAATGCATTTAAAATATTATGTGTTCCAAATGTTGGAATATCGAATTTACCATAGAATTGACCATGGATATAAACATCAAAATGGCTTCCATGTGTATCTTTTTCAATATTTTCAGCTACAACATCATTTCCTTTAGCAATTCCATAATAGGTAATTGGCGTTGTTACATCTAACTCACGTAATCTTGTATCATCTCCACAAGCAATAATTCCTTTTTTCACTTGACGACCAAATGATTCAAAAGCACTTTGAACATCATCAATATCCGTGTAATAATCAGGATGATCAAAATCGATATTCGTCATAATGGCATAATCAGGTTTATACGCCATAAAATGACGTTTGTATTCACAAGCTTCTAATACAAAATATTCAGATGCTTCTACTCCATGTCCTGTACCATCACCAATTAAATAACTCGTTGGTTCCATTGCACTTAAAACATGTGCTAGTAATCCTGTTGTACTTGTTTTCCCATGCGAACCTGTTATCGCAACACTTTGGTAGCCTTTTAATAATTCTCCTAAAAATTTATGATAACGAATGACTTCAATCCCTTTTTCACGTGCTGCTACTAATTCTTCGTGACTATCTGGAAAAGCATTTCCAGCAATCACAACTTGTCCTTCTTGAATATTATCTGCACTAAACGGAAACATGTTGATTCCCGCATCTTCTAAGCCTTTTTGAGTAAAGAAATAATTCTCCAAGTCAGAACCCTGAACAGAATATCCTTCTCCATGTAATACTAAAGCTAACGCACTCATTCCTGAGCCTTTTATACCCGTAAAATGATAAATTTTACTTTTATCCATGATAAATTCCACTTCCTATGTTTACTATTTACTATATGGTAATGTATCTTTTCCTTGTTCCTGTTCCATAATCCATGATAATGAACGATTCATTGCTCTTCTTTGTTTTCCAGGTAAAGGGTGTAATTCTGGTGCTAAAACTTCCATTGCTTGTGTGTCAGGCAAACTACTCAATAATGTATCCTGCACCATTTGAACTGAAGATAAAGCTGATTGAATTTTTGATGGCTTTTGATTTGCTTTTTTTATTTCCTCTTGAGTTACAGCTACCTCTTCCACCATGACTAAAGGCGTTTCTTCACTCGAAAAAATTAACAAATCCTCTACCTCCACTCTTAAGCTTTCTTCTAATACTTCATAAGGTATTTCTACCTTTTTCGGTATTGACGGTGTCATTCCTTTTAGAATAGAAGGAACTGTAGAAGGAGTGAATCGTTTTCTTGCAGGCTTTTCTTGTAAAAAACTACGCCATTTCTCCCGATTATTTCCTCTTTGACTACTTTCTTTAAAGGATTGGAAAATCCCATCTTTTGTCTGAAGAGTATCTTTTTCTTCTAAAGCAGATTTCTGTTGCTTTGAAAAAGGCAAATAATGTTCCACAGTCGTTTCCTGTTCACTATCTTGATTTGTTCCAAAAGAAATTTCTTCTTTTGGGTGTAAATAATTTGGAAAGTCTACCCATTTTCTTTTGGAACTTTGTTTATTTGGTAAATATTGATTACTAATCTCTCTGATCGAACGATGGTTATCTGACAATAATACCACTCCTCTTCGATTTTTTAACCTTTAAACGGCTCTCCAATAACAGCATCATCATTTAACACTAAAATTCCTTTTTTTGCAGGCGCATTTTCTAAGCCTAATTCACGAGCAGAACATAGCATTCCGTGACTTTCTACCCCACGTAATTCTCCTGACCAAATAATACTTCCATTTGGCATTACAGTTCCTGGTGTCGCTACTACAACTTTTTGTCCTGCTTTTACATTTGGAGCTCCACAAACAATTTGTAATACTGTATCTTGGCTAACACGTGTTTGTGTAACATGTAAATGATCAGAATCTTCATGAGGAACACAAGATTCCACATATCCAACTACTAAAGTATCTTTTGGAGATAAATCTAATATTTCACCATCAAATCCAGCTTCTTGGATTAATGTTTTCACAGTTGCTTGTTCTTCCTCTGATAAAAATTGTTGACCTGCTTTTTCAAAACGGATATGATTTGAAATTCCTGCAATATTGTACCCAATCACTGTATTTGTTTTTTCATCGAATATACGTGTTACTCCATTTTTTGTTTCAATTGCAACATCATAACGACTTGCCGCTCCTGATGTTAATAATAATGTATCTGAAATGCCTTCTTGATTATAAAAACTTAACCACATAATAATCTCCTTAAAAGTATTTTTTTATTAATTTGTTCTTCCATCTAAAATAGTATCTACTGTACTACGATCTAATGCACGAATCGTTTGAATAACCATTTCACGTGCTGCTTCATAATCTTTAATCGAGAACATTGTTTGATGCGTATGAATATAACGAGCACATACCCCAATAACTGCACTTGGAACTCCTTGATTCATTAAGTGAGCTTTTCCTGCATCTGTTCCACCTTGAGAAACAAAGTATTGGAATGGAATATTATGAGTTAAAGCCGTATCTTCTAAAAACTCCTTCATACGAGGTAAAGTAATCATGCCCGGATCCAAAATTCGTAATAAAAACCCTTGATCTAAATGGCCAAATGTATCCTTTGAACCTGTTAAATCATCCGCTGCAGAACAATCTACCGCAAAGAATAAATCAGGATTAAATTTTGTAACACTAGGTCCTGTCCCACGTAATCCAACCTCTTCTTGAACATTTGCTCCAGCAATTAATGTATTTGGTAAAACTTCATTTTGTAATTCACGTAAAGCTTCTAACACTACAGTACAACCATAACGATTATCCCATGATTTTGCAATCATTCGTTTTTTATTTGCTGTCCAAATTGTTTCAACCATTGGAACAATAGTATCTCCAGGACGAACTCCATATTCTTCAGCTTCTTCTTTTGAAGTAAATCCAGCATCAAATAAAATATCTGTTACTTTTACAGAAGCTTGTTGCCCACCAGCCGCACGTAATAAATGTGGAGGAATTGAACTTGAAATTACAGGATAATCTCCTTTACGAGTTTGCAATGTAAATCGTTGCGCAGAAACAACATATGGATTCCATCCACCTAATGGGCTTACTTTTAATAAACCTGTTACAGTAATATTGGTTACCATAAATCCAACTTCGTCCATATGTGCTGCAATCATAATTTTAGGCGCATTTGCATCTTTATGGTCACGAACCCCAAAAATGCCACCTAAACCATCTTGCTCAATACGATCGACTAATGGCTCCATTTCTTTTCTCATAAATTCTCGAACATTTTTTTCATGTCCACTAGTTGATTGTAATTCTGTTAAAGTTTTAATTAAACTTTCTGTTTTCTTTTCCATTTTCTTACCTCCATAAGAATAAAAAGCTCGAATGTCCCGTTCCCAGTCCTTTCAGAGCTCCTTTTTTACGTCGCTCTTTCTATGAGCTTTCCTCATCATTAGGCTGACGCTATTTTATATAAATCTAGAACTGCACCCGTTTTTGCATCTGCAAAAAATTCATATTGCACTAATTCTTCTTGTTCTTTACGAGTAATGCCACCATAGTATACATAACCACTAAAATCTTCTTGTTCAATATACACGGGTTCCATTTCAATCCATGAACCTTCAATCGTTCCTACAACAGTAAATAAACGACGAACATTCCCTACAATAACATCCCCATTGACTAATTTCTTTTCATAAAATTTAGAAACAAGCCATGCTCCTAGAAAAGCTCCTGTTGCAAAGAAAAATCCTGCTGTAAAAGATGATTTATTTTTTGACATTTTACCACTCCTCTACTTTACTTCATAGGGATGACGTTCTTTTGGAAAAATTGCTTCTACTCGATAAATTGGATGTCCTTTAGCAGAAAACTTTTCTTCATATTCGGTCATCACATTGCCTTCAAACTCTACTTGGTGTAAATCTAACCACACTTGTTTTAAAATCATTCCAAATTGAGAGAACGAAGCTAAACTATATTCAAATAAGCCTCGATTATCTGTTTTAAAATGAATTTCACCCTCTAGTGGTAATACTTGTTCATATGCTTTTAGAAAATCTGCATGAGTCAAGCGTCTTTTAGCATGACGTTTTTTAGGCCATGGATCAGAGAAATTTAAATAAATGCGATCCACTTCAGCATCTTCAAAATAATCTGTCACTGTTCCACCATCAATATGCAATAATTGTAAATTTGGAACTTGGGCAGCTAATGCTTTTTCTAACGCAACAACAATAACACTTGTTTGAATTTCAATCCCGATATAATTAATATTAGGATTTTTCGTAGCCATTTCACTAATAAATTGACCTTTTCCAGACCCGATTTCAATATGAATCGGATGATCATTTCCAAAACGCTCTTTCCAGCGCCCTTTCCATTCTTCTGGATTTTGAATCACCATTTCTGGATGAGCTAATAAAGTATCTTTAGCCCATGGTTTATTTCTTAAACGCAATCTTTTTACTCCTCTTCTTTCATCAAACGATGATTGTAAATTGATTTTACAACTAAAATTTTTTCGTTCATTTCATAATAACGACCTTCAAAATGACTTTTCTTAATAAAGTTTAAACAATTCATCAAAGCATACCATTCGATTCGTTGGTAAATATTCGTTGATAAGTTTAAACCATAGGCATCTAGCCATTCACCCCATTGATGAACAGGAACATATTGGGTTAAAATCATTGTTAAATCCGATACAGGATCTGCTAAACGAACCATTTCCCAATCTATTAAATATAATTTATCATTTGCCAATAAGAAATTACGACGATCTAAATCACCATGACAAACGGTTTTACCTGCTTCTAATACAAGAGGCAATGTTTCTTTTAAATAATCTAACACTTCAGATAAAAAACGATGCGTTTGTAAACCGGTCTGTAAATTGGCTAAATAATCTTCAATAAAATGCTGAGCAGTATATTCTTCCCCTTGTATTTTTTGAAGCATTAAAAGTAAATTTGGCGATTGATGAATTTCCTTTAATAAATCAATCACTTCCATCGAATTCATTTCTTCAGTTGTTAAGGATCGACCATTTAACCATTCTTGAGCTGTTAAAACATCTCCATTTCCAGATCTCTTGGTCCACATTAATTTAGGGGCAATGCCTTCACCAGATAAAGCAGCTAAAAAAGGCGATGAGTTTCTTTTTAAAAAGACTCTCTCCTGAGATCGAACTGCCATATAAGCTTGACCGGTATCTCCCCCAATTGGATGTAATTCCCATCCTGCATCCATATTTTGTTCCATATTTCTATCCCTACCGACCATTTCTGAGTTTATTCGTTATCTTTCATTGTATGCTGTCCTATTGTTCTCGTCAAGTTTATAGGTAAAATTCTATTTCTTTTTTAACGTCTTTTCTTTTTACGATTTAAACGTGGTTTTAAATACCCGTATAAGAAAGCAGCTGACAACAGAGGATACCATACAAGTCCTGCCAATACAAAAATATTTTTTGAAACTAAAGTTGTTAATATGCTAATAATCACACTTGATCCAAGTACCAATTGTAAAACGACTCCAATAAAATCATCCATCATTTCCGTTGGTTCATATAAGGAATGAATATAAATCGAATGAGCTTTTGGATGTTTATATAAGGAAGCAAATTGGAAACAAATCACTACTATCATAATCGACTGAATTACCATTATCCAATACCAAATCGAACTAGCAAATGATAACAAAACTGTTACGATAATCATTTGAAGTAAAACCTTAACATAATTGGAACTTCTTAACGCTGTTCGAACTAATAAATAGCGATACGGATGAATACGATTTGGTGTTAGTTTTCCAACGAAAATATCTAATGATTGATTGCGTTTTGCTTGATGTTTCTTTAAAAACGGTACATCTACAAACAAAGCAATCACTCTAAAAATTCTTTGTTGACGTATTTGCTCTTTTTGAATCATTTCATTCCAGTCAAAATTCACCGTTTTAGCAGATGCAAAACGATAAAGTCCAATTGCAAGAAGTGCCAATACTTGTGTCATCGATAAAGAGAACACTTTTGGAATAAAAGAAAGAATTCCAAATAAACAAATACTATTCACTAAATATAGTGCTACATTATAAAAAGAATTTTTCGATAACTTTCCTTCAAAAATTGATTTTTGAATCATAAAATGGAATCCTTTTAGTGATAATAGCGTTACAAAAATATCTATGAATGGAATTGTTCCATTTCCATATGCTTGCATAAAAATTGGCAACACAAAAATTGTTGCAATACCATTCATCACTAATGGAAAAATCCAACTATAACGAATCGCACGCTTAAAATAAGGTTTAAAATCTTCACCAATGACACTTAAAAAGTGGACATCAGCCTCTTCTACATAAGTAGCAATTTCACCAAATAATGGAAAAACAGCTAATAATAAACTGATAAATAATATCAACGGCCATTCTAAAATACGAATCGTTTTTAACCATGTTGAATATTGAAACAATAGAAAACCAAATAAGAAAAAGAACACAATCATAAAATGGTCATTCATCATATATTTAGCATATTTCATTACTTTTTTCTGATAAGTCTTAAAACGACTTCCCCACAATTGTTCACTATTCATGATGATCACCTGTATTCGTTGTTAATGCAAAATACACGTCTTCTAATGAAGTTTCATCAATTTGAACTTCGCCTTTAAGCGTTTCTAAATCTCCTTGTGCTTGAACCAATCCATCATGTAATACAATGAAACGATCACAATATTTTTCTGCAGTATCTAGCACATGCGTAGACATTAAGATTGCTGCACCCGATTCTTTTTTCTCTCTTAAAACATTTAATAATGTACGAATTCCTAATGGATCTAACCCTAAAAATGGTTCATCGACCACATATAATGGAACATCTAACATTAATGCACAAACAATGAGTACCTTTTGCTTCATTCCTTTTGAAAAATAAGCTGGGAACCAATCTAATTGTTTTGTTAAACGAAATTGCTCTACTAATTCCATCGCACGATGCATTGTTTCTGGCGTATCTTGTTGATAAGCACGAGCTGTTAATTCAATATGCTCTCTAAAGGTTAATTCTTCATATAAAACAGGGGTTTCCGGGATGACTGCAATCAATTTACGATAATCTCTAACACTTTCCTCAACAGTATGCCCTTGAATCGAGATCTTCCCTGAAAATGGTTGAATAAAATTCGTAATACATTTAATCGTTGTACTTTTTCCAGCCCCATTTAACCCAATGAGTCCACAAATTTCTCCTGATTGTACTTCAAAAGAAACTTCTTTAATGACAGGAACTTGAGTATAACCAGCTGTTATATGATCTACTTTTAATGTCATAACTTTCTCCAATCCTACACAATTTAGCATTATTATATCAAAAAAACAGTCTAGTTCCTAGAATCTTTCATTTAAAGAAAAACTTCGCGATTTCATTGCATTCCTTCACTACTCGTGGTACGATTTGCCTATACAATTTAAGGAGGTTTTTATCATGTCAGATTGTATTTTTGATAAAATTATTTCTAAAGAAATTCCAGCACATATTGTTTATGAAGACGAGGTAGTCATTGCCTTTTTAGACTTAGGACAAGTAACACCTGGTCATACATTAGTCGTGCCAAAAAAACACGTGAAAGATATTTTTGAATATGATGAGGAATTAGCTGCAGCTGTATTTAGCAGAATTCCAAAAATCGCTCGTGCTTTAAAAGCAATGAACCCTGAAGTAAAAGGAGTTAATATTTTAAATAATAATGGAGAAGTAGCTTTCCAAAGTGTCTTCCACTCACATATCCATTTAATTCCTCGTTACAAACATGAAGAAGGTTTTGGATTAAAATGGGAAACGCACGACTATTCTCACGAAGAATTAGCAAGTATCGCACAAAATATCGCTAAACATGTAAAATAATCAGTAAAAATATTTAAAACGGAGAAAAAACTTATGAATAAATTCGTAAAAGGATTACTTTTTGGAAGTATTGTCGGTGGAACAATTACCTTACTCACAACAAAACAAAATGGAAAGAAAAACCGTGAACAATTATACGACAATATCGTAACATTATCCGAAGAGATATCCACTGTTAGTACAGGTGTCCCTGTTATTCAGCACGGTGTAAAACAACTACAATATTATGTTATCCCTCAAGTAAAAGAAATTTCTCAGGATATTATAGAAGATGTACAAAATTTCAAACATATGAGTCAACCTCGTATCAAAAGAATTCAAGCACATCTATCAACACTTCGCCAACATATAAAAGAAGCGAAAAAGGAGAATGTATGATTCGATTATTTGCCAGTGATATGGATGGGACAATTTTACAAGATCATTCTACAATTCATCCGGATAATATCAAAATGGTTCACTATTTACAGGAAAAGAATATTCCCTTTGTCATTTGCTCAGGAAGAGATTTCTACCAGGCTTCCCTTTGCTTAGAACCTGCAAATATTCAATGCCCCGTTATTGGATTAAATGGAGCCGTTATCTATAAAGAAGACGGCACCATTTTAAAAGAAGTCACACTTTCTCATGAGGATACACGTAAACTTATTCAAGTAATTGAAAAATATCATAACAATTGGGATATGATGACTTCAAAAGGATTATTCTCCTTACATTTTAAAGAAAAATTTGCAAAAAAAGTGGCTACTTTTAAAGAAAATCATCCAGATCTTACTCCTGAAGAATTTGAAGCTGAACTTGATAAATTAAAAAAACTTTTTGATGCAACAGACGTTTCTAATATCGAGGAAGTTTTAGAGGACCCAACGATTAAAATTTATAAAGTCTTAACTTCCAATTACGAAGCTGAAGATTCATTAATGGAAATTAAATCTTATGTCGAACAAAAACTTCCTAATTTAGTTGTTACTTCTTCTTTTAAAACAAATATTGAAGTAACTCATAAAGATGCTCAAAAAGGAATTGCCCTTCAATACTATGCAAACACTTTAGGAATTTCAATGGATGAAGTTTTTGCAATTGGCGATAATTCAAATGATGTTTCTATGTTAAAACTTGCTGGTTATAGTGTAGCAATGGGAAATGCTAATCAAGAAGCTATGAACACTGCTACCTATCAAACCGACGATAACAAACATGGTGGAGTCGCTAAAGCCATTCAAAAATGTTTAGAACAACAAAATTAATGCATTACCTCCTTTATGGGGGTAATTTTTTTATGGAATTTCCTTTTTTAATATAGGAGGTGATTTCATGGAAGCAGATATTTTACAACCACTCATTGCTTTAATTAGCAATATGGGATTTCCTATTGCAATGAGTATTTATTTACTACATCGAATGGAACAACGGTTAGATACCATGATTCAATTATTAAGTGATTTGAATCATCATTTAAAAAACGATTAGTCAGAGATACAGGTCTCATGTTAGAAAATATAACATGGAATGAGACCTGTTTTTTGTTTTTTTAATAAGAGTCTAGTAAAATAGGCTCACATTAATATTTAACAATATGGAGGATCTTATGAATTTAAACATAAACATGAAGAAAAAGAGCTTCTGGATTAGCTTATTAGGAATATTATTCTTCCTTATCTCTACTCCAATCGAAGCTTCGACAAAAAAATATACCATTGCCACAGATACAACTTTTGCTCCATTTGAATTTCAAGATACTTCTGGAAATTATGTTGGAATTGATATGGATTTAATCAATAAAATTGCAAAAGAAGAAAATTTTGAAATTGAGATTAAAGCCCTTGGCTTTAATGCTGCCGTTCAAGCTTTAGAAGCTGGACAAGTAGATGCGGTTATTGCAGGAATGAGTATGACAGATGAAAGAAAACAAAAATTTGATTTCACAGATTCTTATTTTGATAGCGGTATTGGAATGGCAGTAAGTACTTCAAGTAATATTACTACATACGAAGAACTTCGTGGAAAAAATGTAGCTATTAAGATTGGGACACAGGGAGCAAGTTTTGCTTCTTCTATTAAAGATCAATATGGTTTTACAATTTCAACATTTGAAGATTCAGCAAATATGTATCAAGATGTGGTTAGCGGAAATAGTGTTGCTGCTTTTGAAGATTATCCAGTTTTAGGTTATGCAATTCGCAGCAATCACTTACCGATGACACTAACTTCTTATAAAGAACAAGTTACCCAATATGGAGTTGCCGTCTTAAAAAATCAAAATACTGAATTTATTGAAGCTTTTAATCATGGCTTAGCAACTCTAAAAGCAAATGGTGAATATGATAAAATTTTAAACAAATATATCGGAACAGATGATTCTACTACTGCCACTACTGAAGATACAAGCTTGTTAGGATTATTAAAAACAAATGCTCCAACTCTTTTAAGTGGATTATGGAATACCATTTGGATTACATTTGTTTCACTAGCAATTGCAACTGTTATTGGTGTTCTTTTAGGATTAATGAGAACTAGTCGTATTTCTATTTTAGAAACAATTGCAACACTTTATATTGATTTTATGCGTGGTATTCCACTAATTGTTTTAACATTCTTTATTTATTTTGGGATTCCACAAGCATTTAATATTCGTTTAGATGCAACAGTTGCTGCTATTTCAACATTAGGATTAAATGCTGCTGCTTATATCGCTGAAATTGTTCGTGGTGGTATTAATGCAATCGATAAAGGACAAAGTGAAGCAGCGATGAGTTTAGGATTACCTTATTACAAATCAATGCAAAAAATTATTTTACCTCAAGCAATTCGTTTAATGGTTCCATCATTTATTAACCAATTTGTCATTACTTTGAAAGATACTTCAATTTTATCAATTATAGGACTTGTAGAATTAACACAAACTGGTAAAATAATTATTGCAAGAAACTTACAATCAAGTTCAATGTGGTTTATTGTTGGTATGATGTACTTAATCGTTATTACTCTATTAACAAAAATTTCAGCACGTTTAGAAAGGAAAGCATAAGATGGCAATTATCGAAGTAAAAGGCCTTAAAAAAAATTACGGTGAATTAGAAGTCTTAAAATCGATTGATTTAGAAATTGAAGAAGGACAAGTTGTTTGTATTATCGGTCCATCTGGATCTGGAAAATCAACATTTTTACGTTGCTTAAATCGTCTAGAAAAAACAACAGCAGGAAAAGTTATTGTTGATGGATATGATTTAACCGATAAAAATACAGATTTAAACTTTGTTCGTCAAGAAATCGGAATGGTATTCCAACACTTTAATTTATTTCCTCATTTAACGATTAAAGAGAATATTACATTAGCTCCTGTTGAATTAGGACGTGAAACAAAAGAAGATGCAGACAAACATGCCTTAGAATTATTAAGAATGGTTGGACTTGAAGATAAAGCAGATGTATATCCAAAAACATTATCTGGTGGTCAAAAACAACGTGTAGCCATTGCCCGTGCTTTAGCGATGAAGCCAAAAATGTTATTATTCGATGAACCAACTTCTGCTCTTGACCCTGAAATGGTTGGGGATGTATTAGAAGTAATGCAACAATTAGCAAAAGATGGCATGACAATGGTTGTGGTAACCCACGAAATGGGATTTGCCCGTGAAGTAAGTGACCGTGTAATCTTCATGGATGGCGGTTATGTCGTAGAAGACGGTACACCTGAACAAATCTTTAAAAATCCTCAACACGATCGTACAAAAGACTTTTTAAATAAAGTTTTACATTAATATTTACAAAAAGACTTTTGGATTTCCAAAAGTCTTTTTATTCGATATAGGAAAGGAAAAAGAATGAACGAAAAAGAAATCATTATTGAGATTCAAAAAGAAATGAAAAAATTTTTTACTCAAGAAACTACTGGGCATGATTGGTATCATATTGAGAGAGTATGGAAAAATGCCCAAAAAATTGCTACACATTATCCTAAAGCTAATCCATTACAGATTGAATTAGCTGCACTACTTCACGATCGATATGATCATAAAATTGTTTCTAATGTAGAACAAGCCAAACTAGAAGTGAGAGATTTATTAGTACAACATGGATTAACCAAAGAGTTAATTGAAAAAATTCTCTATTCCATTGATGCAGTTGGGTTTCGTAATGGGAAAAATCCGATACAACCTATTACAATTGAGGATAAAATTGTTCAAGATGCGGATCGACTAGATGCTATTGGTGCAATTGCGATTGCTCGTACTTTTGTTTATTCAGGTGCGCACCAACGTCCGATTTATACAGGAGAGCCTCAAGAGGTGTTAGAAAAAGCTCAGGATTTTGAAGATACTGCCATTGGACATTTTTATGAAAAATTATTAACTTTGTCTGATACTTTACACACTCCTGAAGCCCGTAAAATCGCAAAAGGGCGACATGAATTTATGAAAGAATATTTAACCCAATTTTTCGCAGAATGGGAAGGATTAAAGTGAAAGTTTTTACTCGTGAATAGAAATAAAAAATCATTTTTACTGTTGCGGGACGCCAGCAGCTTTGCTTTCGCAAATCTCATGGCTAAAATTTGAGCCTTGGTCTCAAATTTTCCCGTAAGATAAGCCACTACCCTCGTGGCTTATCTTACTGCTACGGTAAAAATGTTTTTTCTTTCTATTCACTCTCTTTGATGTAAAAAGCGCATGGGACTATACTGTTTCTGTAAAATTTGTTTTATAATCATGGAACCAATTCTCATATTTTGAACCTTCTTATCTACAGCAAGGGCAATTACTTTAAGAACGGGTAATCTATATTCTATTGTTTAGTTACTAACAACATCTATAGCAATTATATAAAAAGCAACAATCTTATCATTTGAAATAAAAAAATGTGTTCTACTCACTGCACTGGAATTATACTCAACAGCACATCAAAATATAAAAAAATTTTTTCTAATAGGATTTATACGGAAGAAAGTTAAAAAACTTGCAGGTGAATAGAAACAGAAAAATTTTTATAGTAGCAGTAATAAAAGCCACTGAACTTGTGTCTTTTATTACAAGGAAAAATTGAGACCCTAGGCTCAATTTTTAGCTATGAGACCGTCAGGTCTGCTAGCGTCCAGCTAACATGAAAATTTTTCTGTTTCTATTCACTTTTCGTCCATCCAATAAAAGAGACTTCCTCAGTAGCATTGCTAAATGAGACTCGCAAAAGTGCCAATGCTATTTTTAGAAAAGTCTTTCGAATCTCTTTACAGTAATTCAATACGTTTTATAAAGTCTTTGTTACTCTTTGTTTCTCTTAATTGCTTCACCATTTGCTCGCTTGTTTCTAGTCCGTCACCCTTCATCGTATTACGAACTTTCCAAACTGCTTCTAAAACATGAGGTTCCAGTAAAATTTCCTCTTTACGAGTACCTGAACGTTTCACATCAATAGCCGGAAACACACGTCTTTCTGCTAATTCACGAGATAAATGCACTTCCGCATTTCCTGTTCCTTTAAACTCCTCATAAATCACATCATCCATACGGCTTCCTGTTTCAATTAAAGCTGTTGCTAAAATCGTTAAACTTCCACCATCTTCAATATTTCTAGCAGAACCAAAAAATCTCTTAGGACGATAAAAAGCTGCTGGATCAATTCCCCCACTTAATGTACGTCCAGAAGGTGGAATCGTTAAATTATACGCACGAGCTAAACGTGTAATACTATCTAGTAATACAATTACATCACGACCATCTTCTACTAAACGCAATGCACGCTCTAACACTAATTCACTCACTTTAATATGGTGTTCCGGTGTTTGATCAAAAGTTGAAAATACAACTTCAGCATCTACTGTGCGCTCAATATCTGTTACTTCTTCTGGTCGTTCATCAATTAGTAAAATAATTAATTCCGCATTAGGATAGTTTGTTGTAATCCCATTTGCAATTTCTTTTAATAAACTTGTTTTACCAGCCTTCGGAGGTGCTACAATTAAGCCACGCTGTCCAAAACCAATTGGGCAAATTAAATCTAACATTCTTGAAGCAATTCTTCCTGTTGTTGTTTCTAATTGCATTTGTTTTTCAGGATAAAGTGGTGTTAATCCTGGAAAATGATCTCGTTCTTTTGCTTCTTCAGGGTCTTTCCCATTTACTGCACCAACTTGCATCAAGCCGTTAAACTTTTCCCCCGTACGTGGAGGACGGGCAGGACCTGATACTAAATCTCCATTTCTTAAGGCAAATTTACGAATTTGAGAAGAAGAAATATAAATATCTTCCTGGCTAGTAGAATAATTAATTGGACGTAAGAAACCGTATCCTTCCGCATTATTAATATCCAATACCCCTTCTACTTGGAAAAAGCCAGTTGCTTCTTCTTGAGCTCTCATAATCGCTAAAGCTAATTCTTTTTTATTCATCTGCCCATAATAAGGGATTTTATAGTGCTTAGCAAAAGCATACATTTCTTTTAAAGTCTTTTGTTGCAAGACGGGTAAAGTTACTGTTTCAATTGTTTCTGACATCTTAATCCTCTTCAATCATTTGGATATCAGCTCCTAGTTGTTGTAAATTTTCAACAATATGAGAATACCCTCTTAAAATATGTTCAATATTACTAATTTTTGTTGTTCCTTTAGCCATTAAACCAGCAATGACTAATGCTGCACCAGCTCGTAAATCACTAGCTGCTACTTCACATCCTGTTAAAGCAGTTGGACCCGTAATTGAAATAACATCATTTTCCACACGTCCTAATGCTCCCATACGATTTAATTCAGGAATATGATTGACACGTTTTGGATAAATCGTATCGATAATTTTAGCTTCTCCTGTGGCTTTCATTAATAATGGCGTAATCGGTTGTTGTAAATCTGTTGCAAAACCTGGATAAGGCAGAGTTTTAATACTCACTGCTTTCAATTCTTTAGATGGGAAAACATGAATATCTTCCTCACCAATGGTCATTTTAACGCCCATTTCTTCCATTTTTGCTAAAAATCCTTCAATATGTTCGAAGATTACATTTTTTACAGTAATTCCTTCACCCACTGCTGCTGCAATCGATAAATACGTTCCTGCTTCAATTCTATCTGGAATAATCGTATGACGGCATCCATGTAATGCTTCCACACCTTCAATACGAATCACACTTGTACCTGCACCTTTGATATTAGCGCCCATTTTATTTAATAAATTCACTACATCAATAATTTCTGGTTCTCTTGCAGCATTTTCAATAATTGTTTTACCTTTTGCTCGAACAGCTGCTAATAAAATATTAATCGTTGCTCCTACAGATACAACGTCCATATAAATACGAGTTCCTGTTAATCCTTGTCCGTTCGTTGATAAATAAATGGCTCCCATTTCATTACGAACATCTACTCCTAATGCTTTAAATCCTTTAATATGTTGGTCAATCGGTCTAGGTCCTAAGAAACATCCTCCTGGAAGTCCTACAACTCCTTCACCAAATTTTGCAAGAGTAGCACCCATAAAATAATACGAAGCTCTCATACTTTGAATTTTTCCACTTGGCATTGGAATGGATAACATATTCGTTGGATCAATGGTCAATACTCCTTCTTCAAAAGTAGTATGAACATTAAAATCTTTCAAAATTTCAATTAATGCGGCTACATCTTGAATATCTGGAACACCTTCTAATACAACTGGTTCTGATGCTAAAATAGCAGCTGGAATTAAAGCTACTGTACTATTTTTAGCACCGCTAATGGTTACTTCTCCAGTTAGTGGTTTCCCTCCATTAATGACTAATTTTCTCATTGATTCAAATCCTCTCATAACATCTTCTATTCCATTATACCATGCCTCAGTAAAAAGGCATACTTAAAACTACCTTTTTTAGCTGTCAATCATCCTAAAAGATAGCGTTGACAATCGTATTTTTCCTGTATAAAATCAGAAACATAAGGGGAGGGATTTTTATGACCACAAAAGAAGCAGTTTTACAATATCTTCGAGAACATATAGGAGAAGCAATCTCTGGAGAAAAAATAGCACTAGAACTAAACAAATCTAGAACTACCATTTGGAAGGCTATTCAGTCTTTAAAAAAGGAGGGGTATACAATCGATTCTACTACTAATAAAGGATATACATTGTCAGAAAATAATGATGTTTTATCCGATAAAGAAATTTTACAAGAACTAATTAATTTACATCATCCTATTGAATGGCATATTCAAACAATGGAATGCACTACTTCAACAAATGATTTAGCAAAAAATTATGCGAATCAACACTCTACTACACCTGCAATTTTTATTAGTGAAGAACAAACTGCAGGAAGAGGTCGATTAGGAAGAGTATTCGTTTCACCTGCAAAAACTGGTTTATATATTAGTCTTTGCTTATTCCCAACTGCACCAATGGAAGATTTATCACTGATTACTTGTGCTACAGCAGTTGCCTACTTAGAAACGATTAAACAATTAACCGATAAATCTCTAGATATTAAATGGGTAAATGATTTATTTTATCGTGAAAAGAAAGTCGGTGGAATTCTGACAGAAGTAATTAGTGATTTTGAGTCTCAACAAGTTCAAGCACTCATTGTTGGAATCGGAATTAATTTAATTGACTCACCTCAATCATTCCCTGAAGAATTACACTCAATTGTTGGCAGTATTTTTTCTTCAAAAGAAGAATATAATGATTCTTCTTTCAATCGTAACCATTTTATTGCTCAATTTTTAGAAAAATGGACATTTTATTATCAAAATCTTTCTAAGAGAGAATTTATCTCTACTTATAAGGAACATTCAAATGTAATTGGTAAATTCGTGAATGTATTCGAAGGAAGCCAAACATATTCTGCCTATGCAAAAGACATTGATGAAAATGGACATTTAATCATTGAAAAAGAGGATAAAACTCTACACTCATTATCGTACGGTGAAGTTAGTATTCGTACGAAATAATTAATTTATAAGTCTATCAATAGTTATATAGAAAAAAGAAGTCTCGCAAAAGCGAAACTTCTTTTTTTCAACTTTTCTAAAAGTATTCATCTTTAAATTCTATGAATATTCTGTTGATAATAATTAGTTTTCTTAAATTTAGAAAGTTCCTTATATACAGTAATTGTTTTATTTTCTACTACAATATACTTAGAATACTTTGAAAGATTTTCTTCATGAAGAACATGACTTGATATCATCAAGAAATCCGTATGTTTCAATAAATATGTTTCAATAGAACTTGACTGTTTAGTACTTAACCCTTGAAAAGGTTCATCTAAAAGTAGGCTATTTCCATGACTTAAAATCCTTGCTAAATTAATACGTTTTATTTGCCCACCTGATAGATTTTTCCCTTGATAGTCAATCATTTTTGGAAATTTATTATCAATTTCAAAAATGTTATTCAACTCTTCTGAAACTAATTCATTAGAAAATAAAATATTAAAACTTAACGAGTCTTTAAAGATGAAATCTTTTTGATAAGCTATATTTAAATTTGAATTTTTAGGTTCAATAATATAATCTCCTTCATCTAAGGGTAAGTTCCCTTTAACAAGGTTTAATAAAATACTTTTACCTGCTCCACTTTCTCCTACCACCAGTACCTTATCTTTATTAGTTAAATCTAGTTGGATATTCTTTAAAATCAGATTTCCTCCAAGTGAAACGTTACCCGACTTTATTGATATTTTTTCTACAGGCAAATACTTTTGCTGAGACTTAGTAATATCCTTTTGTAACACTTCCTCAACTTTCTCTAATAGTTTTTACCGAATTAAATTGATTATAAATATTAATCGCTAATTTTACGGGTGTAATAATTCTGTTTGAGGCAAAAAATACGGCAATTAAATTTGACAAACTTGTTTGCTGTGACATCACAAAATATCCCCCTATAACAAGTGGAAAAATATAACATAAAATAGATATACATCCAATTACAAGTATTGATAAAGATTGCATATTATTAAGCATCAAAAAAGATTTTTCTGTTTCTAATACTCTTGAAAAAAATCTTTTGATAAAGATAGTTTCAGTATGAAATTCTTTAATTTCTTCTGAAGATTCAATAGTTTCGTTTAGGGTTTCAGTATAGTCTTGATTTAAATTTGACCAATTCTTCGTTCTATCTGCTAAGACTTTTTTAAACAATACTGGTACTATAGATGGAATGAGAGAAAATGCTAAAAAGATGAATGCTAAAGCAGAATCTATAAAAAAACTATAAACAAAAGCTGTAAAGGCATAAAAAATATACAAATACATATCAAAAAAAGGGATAATATAATTTGTTTCTAATAATTTTAGATCGTTCATAAAAAAAGAAATGGTTTCTTTTTTTACTTCTGCTTCTGAGTAAGACCGCGAATCTTGCAACAAAAAGTTTTGCATAATTTTT
>ERZ773018.733-NODE-733-length-18767-cov-24.532920_pt1 | contig 18767 bp, 18 predicted proteins | sample MGYA00580840_ERZ773018 | MGnify/ENA primary metagenome ERZ773018 (study PRJEB29015, sample SAMEA2738125) | human oral metagenome | biome: human oral; feature: human-associated habitat; material: saliva | place: China | collected 2256 ... | reverse complement strand
TGGGAGAAGATCTCCAAGCTCAGCGAAAAGAATCCCATCTACTGGATTCGCTGGAGAAAGGGAGACCAGATCCTCACACCACAGACAGGGTTTTACTACAAGTACGGCTGCTAAGCGTATAGCTAATACATCAACAAAAGGCTTCCCCATACCTCGACCACGAGGCGGGGAAGCCTTCCTTATTTAGCTCCTTCATCTCAACGTCATCCCTATGATAGTGAGGTAGAGCTTTTTCCTTAGATTTGCCGTATGAAAAAGATGACAACTGCCCTACTTGGGCTCTTCACACTCCTCGGCATCTCTGGCTGCGGAGCAAAGCAAAGCAATAGTCAACAGACTATGAATGAGGATGACGGCTACACATTCGTCGCTACGCTCTTCTGCTCCACGGATGGCCCCAACAGTAGCCCCGCACACTACTACCTCAAGAATCCTGACGGCACCCTCTACCTGGATATCCATAACGAGGAAAACGACCTTTCGCGCGATCCCCTACTCGATGGTAAGATCTTCGTCTACTATTGGAATGGGCTGAGCTATGCCTTCTTCTGCAAGAGACCAGAGGCGGGCAAGCCTATCGAAGTACGCGTCGGAGATGAATGGAAGACCCTCGAGAGTAGTGCCCATATCCAGATCGACAGCACGGGGAAGTTCCTCCAGCAATATTATACGTACGTGCCGAGAGGAGAGGAAGGCGAACGTCTCCCTTTGGACTTCTACCCCAGCCCGAAGGCTGACCCAGCAAAGAAGATCACCCTCATACAAGACAGTTTCGGGAGAGGATTCTTCATCCGCGACGTCCAGGGTGAATGGATGAAGATACAGGGTATAGACTACAATGCACTCCCCGACAGCGAAGAGGTCATCGAAGAGGAAGAGTGGGCGAAGGTCTCTAAGGCATCCGAAGTCAATCCCATCTACTGGGTTCGCTGGAGAGAGGGTCGTAAGATACTTATCTACATTAGTGAGTTCGTCTACAAATACAGTGTATAGTCAAGAAATAATCTTACCTTTACACTGTTCATACATATATTAATCTCTAATCGAACAAGGATTATGTCTAAGTGCTCAAATGGAAACTTCTTCCTCGGTGTGCTCATCGGCGCAGCCGCAGGAGCAGCCGCAGCTTACTTCTCCGACCGTCGTAAGCGCGAAGCTTTCTCGGATAACTTCTCCAGCAGCGTAGAGCGCGCTCGCGACAGCATCGTCGAAGGGTACTACGAAGCGAAGGACCGCTATAATCGCTACCGCAACAAGCTCACCGAAGAGACCAACGATCTGCTCGATGAGATTGAAGACAACGATTAGTCTTCGCACGCGAAGTCAGTCCTAAAAGGCCGAGGCGAATACACGAGAGCAGCGCTCCCCACAGGGAGGTCTGTAGCTCCGTGTATTCGCCTCGCTTTCTTCTCCCCTCCATATATTCTAAGTATACATAGCGCATATGAAGTCTAAGCAAAGTGGATTCTCACTACCTAAGTTTGTCCATCATCTCGGTCACCTCAGCCGTGAGCGTATTGATATCACGGCCCTATCACTGGGAGGATCGATAGCCCGTGGCACCGCGAAGATCGTCTTCTGGGTGCTGATTGCTTTTCTTTTCTTCTTCCTCTTCCTCGCGCTGAATATCGCTCTGGGCTTTGCGCTCGGCACATGGAGTGGCGAATCCCCTGTGATAGGCTTCCTCTATTTAGCAGCTGGCTATGTCGGGCTCATATTGCTGACAGTGCTCCTACGGCCCTTGATCACAAAGATCGTACGTGACATCGTTGCCCGCCGAGCACTCGCTCAGACGCAGCGCCTGAATGTGCGTCTCGACCTCATCCCTTACCTCCGTCAGCAGCGCTACAACAGCCCCTCCCGCGCTATGCACCAGCGTGGCTCGTACCTCGTCCTTGAGCAGGCTCGCTATCAGACGCTCCTACTGCAGGATGAGACTTTCCCCGAGGTCGCACGTGGCTTAACTTATATCCGCGACCACGGCTCTGGGCTGGTCACCTCCTATGTCAGAGGCGAGGCGATCAACTACGCCACAACCATCCCAGTCGTCGGTACGATCCTCAATAAGCTCGGCTATAAGTCCACCCGCCATCAGCGCTTCATCGGCACAGGTGGAGCTGACTCTACCAGTGGGAAGCTCGGCAAGTACAGCAAGTACATCCCCTATGTACTCTCCATCTGGGAGATCTTCGCTCCCGCCCTCATCGGTGTGGCAGCATCTCAAGCGCAAGGCTTCTTCGCTCGACTCTTCGCCAAGAAAGCCACGAAAGTCACGAAGACCAAGAAGCCTTTCTGACGCCGATAGCCCCTCCTTCATCCGATCCATCCACACACCATCTATTGACTCTACCCAATGAAGAAGTATACTATCGTCGGCATCGGTGAGCTGCTCTTCGATGTCTTCCCTGACCGCAAGGCCCTTGGTGGCGCACCGACCAACTTTGCCTTCCACTGCCAGCAGCTCGGGCATGAAGCCATCTCTGTCAGTGCGATCGGGCGTGATACCTTAGGTGAAGAGATCAAGGCCGAGCTTCAGGCACGCCAGCTACCTGCCATACTGCAGGAGACGGACTACCCCACCGGCACGGTACAGGTCACCCTCTCTGCTACGGGAAGCCCCACGTATGAGATCTCCGAGGACGTTGCGTGGGATCATATCGCCTTCACCGACGAGCTCCGAGCTTTGGCACAGCGCACTGATGCCGTCTGCTTCGGTTCGCTCGCACAGCGCCACGAGATATCTCGCACGGCGATCCTCAGCTTCCTCAAGGCGATGCCCGAGGGTAGCCTACGTATCTTCGACATCAACCTCCGCCTGCAGTACTATACCCGTGAGACGATCCACACGTCACTGGAGCACGCAGATATCCTGAAGCTCAACGACGAGGAGGTACCCATCGTCGCACGCCTCTTAGGGCTCGAGGGCGATATAGAGGCCGTCTGCCGTCAGGTGCTCACCGACTACAGCCTGCGCGCAGTTATCCTAACCCGCGGAGCAGACGGATGCTCGATCTATCATGAGAAGGGAAGTGTCTTCCATCCATCGGCCTGCATCAAGGTAGCCGATACGGTAGGTGCTGGCGACTCCTTCACCGCAGGCTTTGTCTCAGCGCTATTGGCTGGGAGAAGTCATCTGGAGGCTGTCGCACTTGCCACACGTGTCGCCGCCTTCGTCTGCAGCCATCACGGTGCTATGCCCACGCTACCGAGCGAGTATCGCGTAGTCGAAGCATAGGTATAAAAGCTGACCTGGCCATCTCTCCCGAGATAGCCAGGTCATTCGATTTATCACTTAAACGGTTTACTATTTACAAGAGTCAATTGCTTCTAAAGCCGTATCACTCTCACAATGCAAAGGTAGACCAACCCCAGAGAGGCCACAATACCCATTTGTAATGATTATCTGCGCCCCATCTACCTAATTAAGTGGATTGTACTCGGTAGGATAATGCTCTACCTTTGCCCTACATTCATCGGGCGAGCCTCCAAGCACAGCCTCCACAGTATCCCTCAACGACTTGATCAATGAACTCATACAGACACCTCCAAGGTCACACCTACGTCACGCCCTTCACGGCTCATACCCGCATCAGTGACGTCATCTTAGGCAGCGCCAGCGCACTGCTCATCATCTCGCGCTTCGGCATCCCCTTGGGCTTTGGTGACCAAAGTATCGGCCAGGTATGCCAAGAGCATGGTGTCGATGTCAAGACCTTGCTTCTCCTCCTCAATAGCTCGATCATCGATGGATACGAGCCCACGCCTGAGCTCATCGCCTCGGTGCATCTGGATAGCCTGCTGAAGTACTTGATCAATTCGCACTCTTACTTCCTCGACTTCCGCCTACCGCTGATCCGCCAGCGCCTCCTCTCGGCGATGTCGAACTGCCCCCAAGACCTAATGTATGTCATACGCCGCTTCTTCGATGAGTACGCCGAAGAGGTGCGTAAGCATATGAACTACGAGGACCGAGTCGTCTTCCCCTATGCCCGCAAGCTCATGGCAGGCGAGCGCGACAGCAACTACAACATCGGTATCTTCATCAAGCGTCACGACCAGATCGAGCTCAAGATCACCGAGCTCAAGAACCTCCTGATCAAGTACTACACCGCTCCGACGGGCTACGAGATGACCGCCGTGCTCAACGATATCTTCGCCGTCGAAGTCGACCTCGCTGGTCACAACTATATCGAGGACGCGATCTTCACGCCCTTCATCGAATATCTGGAGAGCCAGCAGGCCTAAGGTCACACCGCCTACTCGCACTCCCCACAGCGGGCATCACTATAGACCAAGGACCCGCTCTACTCTACCCCACCCAAGCTGATATATCCCATGGTCACGCCTATCAAGATAGCTGTCGCAGAGCCGTCCTCCATCGTCCGATCGGGGCTGGAGGCTCAGCTGCGCAAGCTCCTCCACTATAAAGCCCAGATCATCTACCTCTTCGATGACAACCGTCGTGAGTGGCAAGACATCGCCTCGGTCATCTCTGCGGATATCTTCATCATCAATCCCCTCCTGACGGGTCCCACCCCACGGGCTTGCCTCCCTCATCTCCCTGAGCACACGAAGCTCATCGCGCTGTGCTACGGGCTCTATGATGCGGGCATCCTCAAGGAGTTCGACGCTGCGATTCACCTCGCCGACTCCCCTACGCAGATCTCCGACACCATTGATCAGCTCCTGCAGAGCGAGCCTTCAGCAGTGCCCCTCGCCTCGGACTCACAGACCCTCACACCACGCGAACGCGAGATCATCATCTGCGTCGTCAAGGGCATGACGAACAAGGAGATCGCGGGGCAACTCTATCTCTCGACCCACACCGTCATCACCCACCGACGCAACATCTCGAAGAAGCTCCAGATCCACAGCCCCAGCGGTCTGACGATCTATGCGATCATGAATAAGCTCGTCGAGCTGGAGGACATCAAGCAAGACCTCTAAGCGTCACGCCCCTCTCGTCACCAGGTCAATCCTCATAGAAGAGAGGGAGCACAACCCTACCTCATATAAGAGGGAAGGCGAAGGTTTTAGATATTTGTAATAGATTTAGGGAGCTAATCCGTAGTTCATTCACTACGATATTAGCTCCCTTCATTAGTATAGATACGGTAATATCAACCCCAAGGAGCATACATGATAGTCATAGAGAGTAAGCGTAAGAAGCTACAGACTCTACAGAAGAAATACCCCACAGCCATCTTGGCCGATGTGACGAGCAAGTCGACCGGTCGTCTACTCCATCTCAGTCCCTTCTATCCGCATGGAGGTATCCCCGTCCCGATGAGTCCAGGTTACACAGCGACCTGTGTAGAATCCATATGGCAGGGACTCAAGGTCTTTGAGCATGCTGATATTGACACTGACCTCTTCCAAAACGCCACTATGCGTGGTATCAAGCGGACGGCTCGGAAATACGGCAAACCCATCGGGCATCGAGCAGGCGTACATTCCCCTGAACTATTAGGATATATCGAGGCACGCAAGCAGATCTACATCCCTACCTACCGCTGGATGCTGGAGCACTATTGCATGGATATCATCCACCGTCTAAGGCAGGCACATGCAGCAGGTAAGACGATCGTCCTTCTTGACTACGACACCAATGCCGATGTTGAGAATGCAACCAAGCCACTATCTCATGCAGCTCTCGTCAAAGCCTACGCTGAGGGGCTGTACCCATACGAGGATATGCAAGCTGTCGCACAGCCTCCTCTTCCCAAACTCGAAGAACCATTATTCGAAGACCTGTTCCCAGATTATTAGACATTAGTAACTACTATGCCGAGCTACAAGAAAGACAGCGAGGAGTACAAACAGATTATTCAACGCGAGCGTATAGAAAAACTCTACCACTTTACCGATCGAGCGAATCTCGATAGCATCATCGAAGCAGGAGGACTCTACTCCTGGGCAGACTGCAAAGCACGCCACATCACAATCCCCAAGCCTGGTAGCAGCGACTCCTCGCGCTCCTTGGATATGCGAGATGGTTTGCAGCACTTTGTTCGCCTCAGCCTATGCCGTGACCATCCCATGAAGTATGTCGCGATGAAGGAGGGGCGCGTCGATAATCCCGTCCTATTAGAGATCTCACCAGAGGTCATCTACTGGTCCGAGACTTGCTATGCAGATCGCAATGCCACGAAGAATGGGGCGCAGGTAGGAAGTGATATCACCGACTTCAAGCAGATACACTTCGATAGCGTACGAGCACCTAACCACTTTAACCTACCTGAGGAGGAGCAAAAGTTCTACCAAGCCGAGGTGCTGGTCAAGGGCTTCATCCCACTGGAGTATATCCTCAATATCCGCAACTTCGGGGTACAGCTCCCCAAGCAGACGAAGCTCACCCACCGTAGTCCCTACACGGCACAGGTCACGAGAGACACCCCTACCGCCTTCATCTTCCTCGTGGACCAATCCATATCAATGAATCGAAGCACCCTACTCTATGGGGAGAGTCTCACCCTAAGTGAGGCTGTCGCCCGCATAGTCAATCGCTCTATCGAAGAGCTGGTGAATAGATGTATCAAGGGCAGCGAAGTGAGACGCTACTTCGACATTGCCGTCATTGGCTATGGTGACGAAGCTCAATCAGCCTGGCAGGGTAAGCTCGCGGGACGCGACTTTGTCACTCCCGAGGAGCTACGACAGAGCCCCTACAAGACCATTACTGCGCGAGAAGAGAAGCGCACGCGACGTGGGGTCGAGATCAAGGAAGTACAGCGTACTCAGTGGCTGGAGGCAAAGCATCAAGGCAAGCAGACTCGCTTAGATAAGGCCGTGCGCTATGCGCAGGGGCTACTGGAGCAGTGGTGTGCTGAGCACAGCGGGAAGGTATGCTATCCCCCGACAGTCATCAATATCACAGATGGTGAGTACAATGTGGTCTCTCACGAAGAGATGCTCCAGATAGCAGGTGAGCTAAAGAGCATCGAGACGCTGGATGGCAATACCCTATTCTTCAACATACACATCAGCCCCACGACACTCCAGACGACGAGCTTCCCCGAGGAGCAGACAGGCATAGAGCCTCTTGCGCAGCGACTCTATGCCCTGAGTAGCCTACTCCCAGAGCGCTACAACCAAAGTATCAGTCTCCTGATGGGTACAGATGCCTCCAGTACCAAGCGTAAGCGCGGACTCGTAGTCAATGCCGATATGGCCACACTCATCAAGACTATCGAGATCGGCACACCGACGAATATCTCCAACAACCTGTGAAGACAATGAAAGGACGAGCGATCACACTCCCCAAGAGGGAGCCCAATCCACTATGCGAAGACGCCTCACGCCTGATCCCTGGCCGACTACTCGCCGTCGCTGATGGCGCTGGAGGAGGAGGCCTATATGCTGACCTATGGGCTCAGTATCTCATCGAGCATCTGCCCACCGAGGCGGGATTTGCTAACGCAGAAGCCTTGGATGGCTGGCTTAGTGGCATCTGGGAGGAGTTCTATAACGCCTGTGAGCGCCAAGCACAGCAGAGTGGGAGCTTCTACCTGAATAAGTTCTACGACGAAGGCTCCTTCTCCACCTTGGCTGCCCTGTGGCGGGTCTCACCACGGAGCTACTACTGGGTTGCCTACGGAGATAGTGTAGCCTTCCATTACAGTCGTCGCCGGGGCACGCTCAGCCATAGCTTCGGGGCACTAAGGGACTTTTCACTCCCTCCCTACCTCATCAACTGCAAGGATGAGCTTCGCCCCGAGGGCTTCCGCTCGGGCTACTTTACGGTCGAGCCTGGTGATTACGTATTCGTCACGAGTGATGCTCTGGCTCAATACATCGTGATGATGCACCTATTGACGGATCGCCAGACACACCAGGAGGAGATCACCCAATTATTGGCTACGGGTCTTCGACAGTCCAATTATCTGCGTCGAGCCTTAGAGCTCCCCGCTATAGATCTGTGGCGCGATGTCCTGCGCCCCCTACTCTCCTGTGCCACGACCTCACGACACTTCGCTCGGCACATCGATAGCTTACTGCGACAGGGACTACTCGCCCCCGATGACTACTCGATCGTCTGGTCTAAATGCTAACCCACTATGAACTATCCCTCTATAAGTGATTATATCGAGGCGCTGCGCGATGCCGAAGACAGCCTCAGCGAGCTGAAAGATCTGCGCTTGGTCTATGACGACCAGGGGCATCCCATCATGAGCAGCGGCAACTTCGCCGTAGTCTTCAAGATGCAGGCCCCTACGGGTGAGTACCACGCCCTCAAGTGCTTCCTCCGTGACCAGGAGGAGCGAAGTGAGCGCTATCGCTTGATTGCAGAGGAGCTCCAGTACGTCCAGTCAACCTACCTCGTGAAGTTCAGATACCTCGAGAGCGAGCTCTTCGTAGATGTACCAAATACTGAAGGAGAGGAGTACCCCGTGCTCCTCATGGACTGGGTCGATGGCATTCCTTTGGATCAATACCTCAAGACGATCCTCAACGACCGATATAAGAAGGATCTCTTAGCCTACCGCTTCTCTCTACTGGCTCGCTGGCTGGTCACGCAGCCCTTCGCACACGGAGACCTGAAGCCCGACAACATCTGTGTACGCGACGATGGATCGCTCGTCCTGCTTGACTACGATGGGATGTACGTACCCGCTCTATCCGGACGAAAGCCCTTAGAGCAAGGCAGCCCGCACTACCGACATCCCCTACGAAGCACCCTGCCCTTCGACGAACATATAGATGACTATAGCCTATCGCTCATCCTGCTATCGCTACGCGCTATTGCGCTTGACGAGACTCTCTATGTACGTTATTCATCCCATGAGTACCTGCTCCTCTCAGAGCAAGATCAGCTAAATCCCTACACAAGCACTGTTTTCACAGAGCTTAACCACTGGGTACTCTCCTTGGGCTTCATCGACACCTACCATACCTATCTAAAGGCACTCCAAAGCCCCCACCTGCACCTCGAGGCATACGACTTCTCGCTCCTCGCTCCCATCTTGATGTATCGCAGAGCTGCTGAAATGGGTGACCTTGAAGCAATGCGCAACCTCGGTGTCTACTATGAATACGGCAAAGGGGGGCTAACGAAGGATGAGACCAAAGCCGTGGAATGGTATCAAAAAGCTGCGGAGAAGGGAAATGCAAGAGCAATGCACAACCTCGGCGTCTGCTATGAATACGGCAAGGGGGGGCTAACAGAGGATACGTCCAAAGCCGTGGAATGGTACAAAAAAGCTACGGAGGCAGGAAATGCAGGAGCAATGAACAACCTCGGTGTCTGCTATGAATACGGCAGAGGGGGGCTAACGAAGGATGAAGCCAAAGCCGTGGAATGGTACAAAAAAGCTGCGGAGGCAGGAAATACAGGAGCAATGAACAACCTCGGCGTCTGCTATAAATACGGCAAAGGGGGGCTAACGAAGGATGAAGCGAAAGCCGTGGAATGGTACAAAAAAGCGGCGGAGGCGGGAAATGCAACAGCGATGCATAACCTCGGCGTCTACTATGAATACGGTAAAGGGGGGGGGCTAACGAAGGATACGTCCAAAGCCGTGGAATGGTACCGAAAAGCGGCAGAAGCAGGAGATCACTGGGCTGCAGAAAGGCTTCAAGAACTGGAGGAAAAATCCTCTTAATTTACTCCCTCCCAAGCGTGTACTTCGGTGCAAGATACTATCCTCACCTCCGAGGATAGCTCCATCAGATACGACTCCCCAATAGCGATTCCTTCGATAAGGACGCTATTGGGGAGCGTTCGTTTGGAGGGACTTCGCCATACAAATCTGCGCATCATTTCTCTTGAAGAAAAGCTCTAACTCACCTCGAAGAAAGCCGCATTTCAGCTCGGAAAAAGTAGCAGAGCAGTAGTGAAAAACCTTCGTCTTCGTGCGTAGTCATAAAGACCACGCAGGAGGATCATAAGATCTACGCACGTAGATTTAAAGACCATGCACATAGACCGAAGAATAGCCGTAGAGCTTCGGGGAAATATTCCCTTGAGAATGAAAGAATAGGAGCTACTCGGGCGACTTTACTTTGGCGCATTGCCGAGCGCAAATAGGGCGAAAACTTGATGCATCGCTATGGTGCGGCGATGGTATCATAAGGCAGTAGAAGGAAGCCCCTTCGTGCGGAGGCTCAAGGAGGGGGCATAGCAGACGGCGCGTCTCTCGTAGCATAGCGCTGATCCAGCGGGAATTCCGTATATTTGTGTACTACAAAAATTACATTCGCACAGCATGAAATTTACTGTCACCAGCAACGACCTGCTCCTGCAGCTCCAGGCTGTAGCCAAGGTCATCAATCAGAAAAGTGTAGCAGCAGTCCCCGTACTCGAAAACATCCTCTTCGAGCTTCAGGGCAACATACTTACCCTCACCGCCGCAGACCAGAGCAACCGCCTGACCTGCGCTCTCGAAGTCAATAACCTCGGGGAAGATGGCTCCTTCGCCGTACGAAGCAACATCATCCTCGACGCTATCAAGGAGCTCTCCGACCAGCCTATCGAGATCGACGTCGATAGCGAAGGCGGGAAGGCTACCATCACCTATAGCAACGGGCACTACAGCTTCCTCTCTACCTCTGCGGACATCTATCCTCAGGGTATCGAGCTTGACGAAGCTCGCACCATCGTCATGCCCGCTCAGAGCCTGCTGAAGGGCCTCGAGCGCACCCTCTACGCTGCCAGCGATGACGACACGCGCCCCATCATGACGGGGGTCTATCTCGACTTCTTCCCCGAGAAGCTCATCACGGTAGCCTCCGACGGCCGCATCCTCGTGCGCTACACCGACTCCAACATCAAGTGCGGTGAGACGGCATCCTTCTGCCTCCCCGCTCGTATCGCACAGCTCCTGACCCGCGGGATCCTCGCGAAGGAAGCAGGCGAAGTCACGATCAGCTTCGACGGGCGCAATGCCAGCTTCTCTATGCCCAGCGGCTCGCTCACGGCACGTCTCCTCGAAGGGAAGTTCCCCAACTACAACTCCGTCATCCCCACCAGCTCGGTGCACAATATCATCGTCGATAAGGATCAGCTCTTCTTTGCTTCGAAGCGCGTCTCGCTCTTCTCGAACCGTGCCAGCAGCCTCGTGATCCTCGACTTCGCTGATGACTCGATCCGCATCACCGGTCAGGACCTTGACCTCTCGATCGCAGCTGAGGAGACGATCTCCTGCTCCGGTCAGCAGGCTGGTACGCGTCTGCGCATCGGCTTCGACTTCAGCTACCTGCAGCGCCTCCTGCAGAATGTAGCGAGCGAGCAGATCCAGTTCAGCCTCAACGACCAGACGCGTGCTGGTGTCATCACCCCGCTCACCAGCGACGAAGGTATCGACATCACCGCCCTGATCATCCCCATGAAGCTCTTAGGCGAATAGTAGCCGAGGAGCACTACACCTATTGCATACATGAAGCTTAATCTACAGCGCCCGATCGTCTTCTTTGACCTGGAGACGACGGGCGTACAGATCACTCGTGACCGCATCGTCGAGATCTCGATCCTGAAGATCAGCCCCGACGGCGAGCGCGAGACCAAGACCCGACGCATCAATCCCGAGATGCCCATCCCCGCAGAGGCCTCTGCCGTGCATGGCATCACGGATGCCGATGTCGCTGACTGCCCCACCTTCGCGCAAGTAGCACGCAGCCTCTACACCTGGCTGGAGGGCTGTGATATCGCGGGCTTCAACTCCAACCGCTTTGACGTACCGATGCTCGTCGAGGAATTCCTCCGTGCTGGCGTCGCTGTGGACTTTGATGACCGCCACTTCGTCGACGTGCAGACGATCTTCCACAAGATGGAGCGCCGCACGCTCGAGGCTGCCTACAAGTTCTACTGCGGCAAGACGCTGGAGAATGCCCACTCGGCTGAGGCGGACACGCTGGCCACCTTCGAAGTCCTCGAAGCCCAGCTCGACCGCTATCCCGAAGACCTCAAGAACGATATCCCCGCGCTGGCAGAATTCTCTACCCACGGGCGTCGTGTGGACTTCGCTGGGAGTCTGGCGTACAACGATAAGGACGAGATCGTCATCAACTTCGGCAAGTACAAGGGTGTCCCCGTCACGGAGGTCTTCCGCAAGGACTCTGGGTACTACAACTGGGTCATGGGTGCACAGTTCCCGCTCGAGACGAAGCGCTGGTTCTCCCGCCTCTACCAAGAGACACGTAAGCTATAATGGGCATCCTCAGCGGTAAGCACATCGTCCTCGGCATCTCGGGGAGTATCGCGGCATACAAGGCCGCCGTCTTGACGCGTCTTCTCGTGCGCAAGGGAGCGGAGGTACAGATCGTCATCACCCCCGCGGGGAAGGAGTTCATCACGCCCATCACCCTCTCGGCACTGAGCTCACGCCCCGTCATCAGCGAGTTCTTCAGCGGACGTGACGGCACGTGGAATAGCCACGTCGATATCGGTCTGTGGGCAGATGCTATGGTCATCGCACCCGCTACCGCCGCCACCATCGGGAAGATGGCACACGGTGTAGCGGACAACATGCTCCTGACGACCTACCTCTCGATGAAGGCTCCCGTCTTCATCGCCCCAGCGATGGACCTGGATATGTTCGCCCACCCCTCGACGACGGACAACCTCGACCTACTGAGTCAGCGTGGCAACTTCATCATCGAGCCTCAGTCAGGTGAGCTTGCCAGCCACTTGGTCGGTAAGGGGCGTATGGAAGAGCCCGAAGGTATCGTCGCTGCACTCGAAGACTTCTTCTCCTCTACCCTCGACTATGAGGGGCGTCGCGTAGTCATCACGGCTGGGCCGACGCACGAGCCTATCGACCCCGTGCGCTTCATCGGCAATCACTCTACGGGCCGTATGGGCATCGCCCTGGCGGAGGAGTTCGCACGCCGTGGAGCGGAGGTCGATCTCATCCTCGGCCCTTCGTCACTCAAGCCCTCCGAAGCTGTCCGCACCACCCGTGTGACGACAGCCGAAGAGATGCTGCAGGCTACGGAGGAGGTCATCGAGGAGGCTGACATCGCTATCTTCTCGGCTGCCGTCGCCGACTACCGCCCACGCTATCACTACACCGAGAAGATCAAGCGTGAGGGACAGGCGGAGATGGAGCTTGAGCTCGTCCGCAATCCTGACATCGCCGCTACGCTCGGCGCCCGCAAGCGCCCCGAGCAGTTCTTCGTCGGCTTCGCCCTCGAGAGCAATGCCGGTGTCGAGGAGGCCAAGCGCAAGATGCACGCCAAGCACTTCGATGCTATCGTGCTGAACAGCCTGCAAGACGCTGGTGCTGGCTTCGCCCATGAGACGAATAAGGTCACGATCTTCGACCGTGAGGGCTCTATCGAAGCCTACGAGCTGAAGAGCAAGGATGCTGTAGCCCACGACATCGCGAGCTTCATCATCAAGCGCCTCGGCGAATAACTCTCCCCTTCATCTGCCCATCAAGTCAAGCCTGATGCGTCTACTCCACCTCGTCCTACTCGTCCTCACGCTGGGGCTTCTGCCACTACGAGCGCAGGAGCTGCGGGCGACGGTAGAGCTACGGACAGAGGCGCTGGGTAGCGAAGGGCAGATACACTACGAGGGTCTGCGTCGCCAGCTCACCGACCTCCTCGGTCGCACGCGCTGGACGGACCTTGCCTATAAGGAAGGTGAGCGGATCGATGTCTCCTTCATCTTCACCCTACACGAGCGCAGCGAAGCAGGTGAATACAAGGGCGAGCTGGTCATCTCCGCCCGTCGCCCCATCTACGGCACGGACTACATGAGCCCGACACTCCTCCTGCGCGATCCGAGCATCACCTTCACCTACCTACCAGGCGACCCACTCACCTATCAGGAGACGGAGCCCGAGCATCCGCTGGTGGCGCTCTGCTTCTTCTACGCGCTGTACGTCATCGCGAGCGACCTCGATAGCTTCTCTCCCCTCGGAGGTAGTCGCCTCCAGCCTCGGCTGAGCGCCCTCGTGGCCTCAGCTATGAGTCACCCCGACTGGAAGGGCTGGAGCAGTACCGAGCGTGGTCTGTCACGTGCACGACGCTTGGAGTACCTGACCTCGCAGGAAGATGAGCGCTACCGCCAGTGCTGGTACCGCTACCACCGCGAGGGCTTAGACCGCCTCTCTTCCAGCCCTGAGGAGGCCCGTGAGGTCCTTCTCGAGGTCACCAAGGAGCTCGTGGAGCTTCGTAAGATCCGCTCCCGCTCGGTCGCACTCTCCGACCTCGAGCAGACCAAGCTCCCTGAGCTTATCCAGCTCTTCCGCTCCGCACCCCAGAGCGAGCGCCTTCTTCTCTCTGAGCGCCTTCGCCAGCTCTTCCCCACTGCGGGAGACCAGCTGCAGGCGCTCCGCTAATCCCCGCTTCTCTCAGTTATGCTTCAGAGTCTCAGCATTCGGAACTTCGTGCTCATCGACGAGCTCACCATCCAGTTCACCCCGCACTTCTCCGTCATCACGGGTGAGACGGGCGCTGGTAAGAGTATCCTCCTCGGTGCGATCGCCCTTCTGATGGGGCAGCGCGCCGATAGCTCCACGATCCGTCCTGGAGCTGAGCGCTGCGTCATCGAAGCCCGCTTCACCCACCTTGATGCAGCCGTCGGAGCAATGCTCGAGGAGGAAGACATCGATAGCGACGAGGAAGAGTGTATCGTGCGCCGTGAGATCACGGCCAAGGGCAAGAGCCGCGCCTTCGTCAACGACACCCCCGCCTCGCTCCAGCTCCTCAAGCGTCTGAGCGAATACCTCATAGACATCCATTCGCAGCACAAGAACCTCCTCCTCGGCGACGCAGGCTTCCAGCTCTCCGTCCTCGATCTGTACAGCGGAGAGCAATCCTTGCTCAGCGAATATCAGGCGGCCTTCCGCGCCTTCCGCAGTGAGCAGCGTGCCTACGAAGAGGCTTGTCAGGAGGCTGAAGAGCTGAGACGCGAGCAGGACTACCTACAGTTCCAATACGACCAGCTGGAGGAAGCCGAAGTGGAGTCGGGCGAACTCGAATCGCTCGAAGAGGAAGAGCGTCAGCTCTCCCACGCCCAAGAGATCCGTGAGGAGCTCAGCAGTGCTGCCTCCGCCCTCGAGGATGACGAGCACGGTGCCCTACCTGCTCTCTTCCATGCCCTGCGCTCCGTCGAAAGCATCCGCCGCTACCACACGCCTGCCGCTGAGTGGTGCGAGCGTCTGGAGAGCGCACGTATCGAGCTCCAAGATCTGGCAAGCTCGATGAGCGACGAGGCGGAGGAAGTGACCTTCAGCCCGAAGCGTCTGGCGAAGGTCGAGGCTCGCCTGGACCTCATCCGTGGGCTCCTGCACAAGCACAGCCTCGCGAGCTGCGACGAACTCATCGCCCTCAGGGATGATCTCTCCAGCCGTCTTGAGCAAATCAACTCCTCTGACGAGCACCTCACCGCCCTCTCCGAAGCCCTCAAGAAGCGCGAAGCCGAGGTTCTCCGCCTCGGGAAAGCCCTCAGTAAGACCCGCACCAAGGCCGCTCGCACTATCGAAGGCGCCCTCATCACCACGCTCCACGAGCTGGGCATGCCTCATGTGCGCTTCGTCATCCGTCAGGATATCTTAGACGCCCCCACCCTTCACGGGCTGGATCACGTCACCTTCCTCTTCTCTGCGAATAAGGAGATCGAGCCCGAGCCCGTAGCGGAGATCGCTTCGGGTGGGGAAATCTCTCGCCTCATGCTCGCTATCAAGGCCCTCATCGCTGACCGCCGTAGCCTCCCCACGATCATCTTCGACGAGATCGATACGGGCGTCTCGGGCGAGACAGCCGAGCGCATCGCCACGATCCTTCGCCGCATGGGCGAGAGCATGCAGGTCCTCGCGGTGACGCACCTTCCTCAGATAGCCGCAGCGGGCGAAGACCACTTCTACATCTACAAGGAGCACGGCGAGGCAAGCACCCGCAGCTACATCCGTCACCTCTCCTCCGAGGAGCGCATTGACGAGATCGCGCGTATGCAGAGCGGCAGCAAGCTCACCGACGTCACCCGTGCCGCAGCTAAGGCACTCTTAGAGACCGCCCAGAGCTAAGCTCCCTCCCGATACCATCCCCTTCACTTCATACGCCTCCCGCCGCAAGACTCTCGTAGGTCTGCAGCGGGAGGCGTATCTCTATATACCGCACACGGAAGTAGAGGTAGGGATATCGACCTATATTGAGACTGTTGCCGCGAGTCCTGTCCCCTACTTATTGTGCTAAGACGTCGCACGCCCAGCTACCCGATATGCCTCTCCGAAGTGACCGAGCAAGCCCTTCGCCTTATCGCGAGTATTCCTCTTATCCTGTGGAGGAAAAAGTGTCCTTCTCGTGAAGAAAAAAGTGCCTTCATATAGTGGTTTTCTTCTATCTATGTACGTAGTCTTAAAGACCAGGCACGTAAATCCAAATATCCACGTACGTAGATATTAGAGCCACGTACGTAGCCCAAACTTATCTGCCACTCGTCCACAACTTTTATCCCTACGCGGAGCAACAACCTAATAGAGGTCAGCGGGCGAACCTATATAGGTTGGCATAACGACCTATATAGGTCACGACGGCGACCAATATAGGTTCGCCCGCTGACCAATATAGATTCATACGCCCCCATCTATGACATGGGAAGGAGAGGGCCATAGCTTGGAGCCATCACCCTCTATTGAAGGGTGTACCGCCCACGCCCACAGCCCTCTACCTGACTCAGGCAGTCAAAGGGCTGCAACGCAAGTAAGTCCGACAATTTGTGTACCTTGGCACAGTCTTTGTACATAGTACATCAAAAAATAAGTATTCACTAACCTTCGCCGTCTTGTCCGGATACACTCCCCTGAGACGGCCTAAAACAGTAAGCAAACAATGAAATTCCCTAAGTGGGCTATCGCAGTAGCTGTCATCGTCCCCCTTGCCATCTGGGGGATCTCTAAGTACAACGGCCTCGTCACTATTGACCAGAATGTCAAGAACAAGTGGAGCCAGGTAGAGAACCAGTACCAGCGTCGTAGCGACCTCATCCCCAATCTGGTGAATGTCGTCAAGGGCTATACTTCTCATGAGCGTGAGACCCTCGAAGGCGTCATCAATGCCCGCAGCAAGGCTACCTCGACGACGATCAATGCCAACGATATGGATGAGGCTGCACTGCAGCGCTTCCAGCAGAGTCAGGATGCTCTCTCCTCCGCCCTCTCTCGTCTGATGGTCGTCGTAGAGAAGTACCCCGACCTGAAGGCTAACGAGCAGTTCCGTGACCTCTCCTCACAGCTCGAAGGGACGGAAAACCGTATCGCTACGGCTCGCCGCGACTTCAATGACGCTGCTCAGCAGTACAACACGCACCGCAACAAGTTCCCCACCGTCATCGTCGCTGGGCTCGCAGGCTTCCGTGAGCGCCCCTACTTCACGGCTCAGGCTGGTAGCGAAGTAGCACCCACCGTCGACTTCTCTACGGAGAAGTAATCCCCACTTAAACGACTATGCGCTACAGGATGGATAGAGCGCTCCGACATCTCCTCCTGCTCGCCCTCATTAGCCTCTTCCCACTCGGTCTCTGGGCCGAGGGGAAGGTCTATACGCCCGAGCTCGTACCGAATGTCTTCACGACCGACAGCACCCGTCTGCTCTCCGACCCCGAGGGCTACATCAGTGCTGAGGGGCGAGAGCGCATCGATGCGGCACTCTACGAGATCCGTCGCACGACGGGTGTAGAGTTCGCCACGGTCATACTCCCGAGTATCGGGGAGCGAGATATCGAGAGCTTCTCCACGGATCTCTTTAGGCTATGGGGCTTGGGCTCAAAGACCCGCAATGATGGGCTCCTGCTGCTGGTCGTCATGGACCAGCGTAAGGTCCGCTTCGAGACTGGCTATGGGATGGAGGGGATATTGACCGACGTCCGTGCCAGCCGTATCCAGCGACAGTACATCATCCCGCTGATGCGCGAAGGGGACTACGACGGAGCTATATATAATGGTGTAGTAGCCGTAGGTAAGGTACTCCAAGGAGAGGAGTACACCTCCGACCGCAGGACAGCACGTGGCGAAGGGGAGTCCTTCACCTTCATGCTGTGGCTCCTCTACGGTGTCTTGGTATTCTCTGCTGGATATAGCGCCTTCTCCAGCCTCTATGAGGAGAAGCTCCGTAGCCGCACACCGCGCTTAGCCAGAGAGCGCCTTCCTCTGATCGAAGCCCGAGCTAAGACCCACCCCATCCTACTCTACATCATCTGTCTGCCCGTAGGGCTACTCTATCACTTCTATGCACGTCGGGTACTGAACGAAATACGCCACCTCGCCAGCTCCTGCCCGCAGTGTAGACAGGATAAGATGGCACCCCTTGCTCCGGCTGAGGGCTGGCGCTATCTGACGCCTGCAGAGCAGAAGGAGATGGAGATCGGCTCACGCCTCTACTCGGTCTATCAGTGTAGCCACTGTCACTATGCGGAGACCGCTGGGCGTGACGTCAGTGACGCATGGACACGCTGCGAGCACTGTGGAGCCCGTACGGTAGCCCTTGAGCGTACAGAGCTTATCGATGGAGGGCGCTATGAGCGCCGACACTACCGCTGTCGCAACTGCGGGCACGATTCGCATAGCGACCACCGCCGTCAGTCGGATAATGACGAGCTCTTGAGAGGCATGCTCCTCGGAGCTCTACTCAACTCAGGTCGCAATCGAGGCGGCTGGGGTGGTGGAGGATTCGGCGGAGGATTTGGCGGAGGTAGCTTCGGTGGAGGCTCCTCGGGTGGTGGTGGTGCCACCGGTGGCTGGTAGCCTCAGCTCCATACCCCTTAGATACGAATTAGCCCCTACGACTCGCAGTGAGTCGTAGGGGCTAATTCGTTTAGTCAGTGC
>ERZ773018.729-NODE-729-length-18817-cov-9.841008_pt1 | contig 18817 bp, 20 predicted proteins | sample MGYA00580840_ERZ773018 | MGnify/ENA primary metagenome ERZ773018 (study PRJEB29015, sample SAMEA2738125) | human oral metagenome | biome: human oral; feature: human-associated habitat; material: saliva | place: China | collected 2256 ... | reverse complement strand
GATGAGGAATAATCAATTTAATATCTTCCATTTTTAAATTTGTCATTTCTAAAATTTTATTAATTGATTTTTCTACTACATTTATTGCAAACTTAAATACTTCTTTACCATCCATTTTTAAAAAGCCAGATTTAAGAACTTTATTTTTCATTTCAAAATTCATCTCAACATTTTCTGCAACAAGATCTTTATCATTTCCTAAACTACAAGCATAAAATTCTTCATTTTTACCGTCTTTTTCAACAACTATTGCACCGGCACCATCTCCAAATAAAACACAAGTATTTCTATCTCCAAAATCAATTATCTTACTAAGTGTTTCACAACCAATTACCAATGCTTTTTTATGATATGTATTAAGCATGGAGGCAACAACTTTTAGAGCAAATACAAATCCAGTACATGCTGCGTTAACGTCAAATGCTGTTACATTTTCTCCAAGCCCTAATTTTTCTTGTACCATACATGCTACAGATGGAGTATAATTATCAGGAGTCATTGTCGCACAAACAATCAAGTCAATTTCATTCTTATCAATATTTGAATTCTTAATTGCCTCAACAGCTGATATATACGCTAATTCACTTGTATTTTCATCTGAAATTCTACGTTCCCTAATTCCTGTTCTTTGAAAAATCCATTCATCACTTGTTTCAACGAATTTTGATAGATCATCATTAGTAACAACTTTTTTAGGAACAGCTTTCCCAAAACCTAAAATCTTCATTAATATACTCCAATATTTCTATATTTTTTATACCTATTAGAAAGTAAACTGCTTTTACTAACTTTTCTAAGTTCCTTTATTCTCTTATAAATACTTTCATCTAAAAGTTTTATAACTTCAGAAAAATTGTTTTGTGCTCCACCAAAAGGCTCCTTTATTATCTCATCAACTATTCCCTTTTCTCTTAAATCATATGCAGTAAGCTTCATCATTTCACTAGCTTCTTTACATCTAGTTTCATCTTTCCATAAAATTGATGAAAAACCTTCAGGAGATAAAACAGAATAAATTGAATTTTCAAGCATTATAATACAATCTCCAAGACTTAAAGCTAGAGCTCCACCACTTCCGCCTTCACCAATTACAACACAGATAACTGGTGTTTCAAGAGTTGAAAATTCATAAAGACATTTTGCAATCGCCTCTGCTTGACCTCTTTCTTCTGCATCTTTTCCCGGATAAGCGCCAGCAGTGTCTACAAAAGTAATTATTGGTCTTTTAAATTTTTCTGCTTGTTTTGCAATTCTTATCGCCTTACGATAACCTTCAGGATTACTCATACCAAAATTTCTTTCAATATTTTCTTCTGTAGTTTTTCCCTTTGCTTGTGCAATAACTGTAACTGGAATATCATGAAATAGTCCAATACCAGAAATTATAGCTTTATCGTCCCCATAAAAGCGATCTCCATGCAATTCTACGAAATTTGTAAAAAGTCTTTTTATATAGTCTTCAGCTTTTGGATGCATTCTATTTCTAGCTATACAAACTCTATCCCAAGAAGTCAAATTTTGATTTGCTTCATGACATAGTTTCTTTATTTTATTTGAAAGATTTTCTCTTTCTTTCTCATCAGTTGTATTATTCTTTTTTTCTATAAGGTCTCTAATTATTAATTCATAATCTTTATATTCCATTACTTCACTCCATGTAAGATTAAAAGTTTATGTAGAGTATCTTTTAATCTATTTCTACTTACAATAAGATCTACAAAGCCCTTTTTAAGCAAAAATTCACTTTTTTGGAATTCTTCCGGCAATTTTTCATTTATTGTTTTTTCAATAACTCTCTTTCCAGCAAAACCAATGTAAGCTTTAGGCTCAGCGATAATAATATCCCCAAGCATTGCAAAACTTGCACTTACTCCACCAGTAGTTGGATCAGTTAAAATAGTTATATACAATAGACCTTTATCATTAAATTTTTTTAAAGCTGCACTAGTTTTTGCCATTTGCATTAAGGAGATAATTCCCTCTTGCATTCTAGCTCCACCACTTGCAGTAGCCACGATTAAAGGTAATTTTTTCAAAGTCGCATATTCAATTGAACGAGTAATTTTTTCTCCTACAACTTTTCCCATACTTCCCATCATAAAATTACTATCCATAGCACAAACAACAGCTTTTATTCCTGAAATTTCACCAACTCCACAAACAACAGCTTCATTAATTCCACTATTTGTTCTAGCCTTTTCTAGCTTTTCATCATATTGGTAAAAATTTTCTTCATTATAAGTAGTAATCTCTGCATCAAATTCACTAAAAGAGTTAATATCACAAAGCTCTCTAATTCTTTCAACAGCTCCAATTCTTAAATGATGTCCACATTTATTACAAACAAATAAGTTGGACTCCCATTCTTCCTTAGTGATATTTTCATTACAATTTGGACAAGCTTTAAAAAGATTATCCGGAATTTCCTTTGGTAAAAATGTAGGATTATTTTTTCTATATATTTTAAGTTTACTTATCTCAATTTTTCTATGATTAAATAAATTCTGCATTTTCACTTAACTCCTTTATATAATTTGCAACATAGCTTGTATCATATCTTCCACTTATAAATTTGGCACTATGTAGTAGCAAGTATTGAAATTCTATATTTGTTTTTACTCCATCAACAAATAACTCCTCAAGAGTAGCTCTCATCTTCTTGATACAAGCAAGTCTTGTAGGTGCATAAGTTATTACCTTCATTATCATTGAATCATAAAAAGGTGGAATTGTATAACCATTATATACTGCAGTTTCAATACGAACACCATTTCCACAAGGTACATTTAAAAACTTAATCTTGCCTGGTGATGGTGCAAAATTATTCTTAGTATCTTCAGCTGTAATTCTACATTCTATTGCATAACCGTTAATTTTAACATCTTCTTGCTTAATATTAAGTTTCAACCCAGAAGCAATACGAATTTGTTGTCTTACAATATCAACTCCAGTTATCATCTCAGTAATAGGATGTTCTACCTGAATTCTTGTATTCATCTCCATAAAATAATAATTTCCAGATTTATCAACTAAAAATTCAATAGTTCCTGCTGAATAATATTTTAAATGCTTACAAATTTTAACAGCGTCTTTAATCAACTTTTCTCGAATATTATTATCGAGAACATGACAAGGCGCCTCTTCTAAAATTTTTTGATTTTTTCTTTGCATTGAACAATCACGTTCATAAAGATGAATTACATTTCCAAACATATCTCCTAAAAGTTGTACTTCAATATGTTTTGGAGATTCTATATATTTTTCAATATAAACTCTATCATCATTAAAACTAATCTTCGCTTCTGATTTAGCAGTATTATAATTTTCAACAAAATCTGAACTGTTCCAAACAATTCTCATTCCTTTACCGCCACCACCACTAGAAGCTTTTATAATAACTGGATAACCAATTTTTTCAGCTTCTTGAAGTCCAATTTCAGCAGTCTCAATTACATCCTTACTTCCAGGAATAACTGGTACACCAATAATTCCCATTTGTAATCTGGCTTCATTTTTATCCCCTAACATACTAATCAATTCATGATTAGGGCCTACAAAAATTAAACCACATTCTTCAACTAATTTGGCAAATTTTGGATTTTCACTTAAAAAACCAAATCCAGGATGAATCGCATCACATCCACTACTACAAGCAGCCTGAATAATATTATTCATATTAAGATATGATTTTAAAGGATTATCAGGACCAATACATATTGATTCATCTGCTAAATTAACATGTAATGCTTCCTTATCTCCTACTGAATGAACTGCAACTGTTGTAATTCCCATTTCCTTACAAGTTCTAATTATTCTTACTGCTATCTCTCCACGATTAGCAACTAATAACTTTCTAATCATTTTAATCTCCTATTAAGATAAGCTCCTCATCAAATTCAACCATATTTCCATTTTGTGCTTTAATTTCAAGTACAGTTCCACTCTTGTTGGACTTTATCTCGTTCATAACTTTCATTGCCTCTAATATGCAAATAACATCGCCTTTATTTATCTTTTGGCCAACTTTTACATATGGAGCTTCATTAGCACTTGGCGCTGCGTAAAAAGTTCCAACAAAAGGAGCTTTAATCCATTCTCCTTTAATATCATTAACTTGTTCTTCAACTTTTTCAACTTTTACAGGACTACTCTTTTCAACAACATTAACAACTTCCTTAGCAACATATTCAACTTTATTATTCTTTAAATTGATTTTAAAATCTTTAAGTTCTAAAGTCATTTCATCTAATCCTGAATTTTTAAACAATTCAACAATACTATTTATTTTTTCTATATCCATAAATTTCTCCCTAAAAATTAAGTAAGCTACTCATTATAGCTTACTACTTAGTTTTTGACTCTATTATATCTATTACATCTTGAACTGTTTGTAATTTTACAAGTTCTTCATCTTCAATCTTTACATCGAATGCTGATTCTAATTCTAATGCAAGTTCTATTGATGATAAAGAATCAATTCCTAAATCTTCATTTAATCTTGCAGTTGGAACTACTTCGCTTCCTTCAATATTTAATGATTCAACTAAAATTTCTTTAACTTTTTCTAACATAATTTAATCTCCTTTTTTATTTTGATTATCAAATATTTGATAGTCAATCTTTTGACAGTCAAATTATATATTATTTGTTTTGTAAAGTCAAGTTTTTTGCAAGTTTATAAAAAATTTTTAACAAAATGTTACAAAAAACAAATAAAATCGTATATTTTAAAATAATTAAATTTAAAAATTCTCTACACTGCAATAAAAAAACAACAATTAAAAAATTGTTGTTTTTAAAAATTTATTTCATTATTTTAAGTATCTTTCTATATCCAATGATTGCAACTACACAAGAAAGTATATCTCCTGGTAAGAATATTAAAAATAAATTATACAATAAAAAGCTTATTGAATACACTTTTCCATTAAGAGCATATTGTAAAAATACAAAATACAACATACCAATAATGTAAATAATTAAAATTCCAATTCCAGTAGCTAAAAATATATTTTTTTCCTTAAAACTTGCAATAAAATATGTCGCAAAAGCAAATGCTACTAAATAACCAAAAGTTGGACTAAAAATATAATTAATTCCTCCACCATTTGCAAACACTGGAAAACCAGCAAGTCCAATCATCAAATATACAATTACACTTAATACAGCAAATTTACGTTCAAGTACTAATCCTGATAGAACTACAAACAGAGTTTGTAATGTAATAGGAACAATGAAAAATGGAATCTTTATAAATGCTCCTACTGCAATTAATGCACTAAATAGGGCTGCTAAAACAAGATCTTTTGTTCTTATATTCATTTTTTCTCCTTTCAATTTAATATTACATAAGAATTAGAACACAAAAAAATCTTTTTGTCAATATTCTTTATTAATTATTTAAAATGTGAAAATTTATTTAATATAATTTAAGTTTATATTACATAAAAAATGGTCTGTCAAAATCACCTGACAGACGCTTTTTAAAATTTTTAATAATATTTTAAATATTTTTTCATAACATCCTACTAACTTTAAAATACTAAATATAAAATAATAAGGGCAAAAAAATTCTCCATTATTTTTAAAAAAAACAACTAATGGCAAAAACCATTAGTTGTTTAATTAATTTTACATATTTATTTAGGGTCACCCTTTTTATATTCCGTATTCGTTTCAACATCAACAATGGTTTTTTCATCTTTTATCCAAAACTTCTTTTCAGGGAAAAAATTAGCTGTTAAATACTTTTTTCCGCCTTCTTCAAAAATTTTCGGTTCCAAAAAATTTCCATCATCCGTAAAATCTCCACGAAGTTTTTTAACAGATTCTTTTGAACATTTATCAAAGTCTATAGGTTTAGCCTTATAATACATACAAGGCACACCATAATATTCACCATTATCTAAAACAATTTGTGAATCATAGGCATAATAATATCCACAGATTTTTTCTATCTCTTTACTTGCCTTTCTAACTACTAGCTTTTTTGTATTATCGTCATCACCTTTGGAACTTTTAGAACAACCTGACAAAGCAATAAAAACAGGCAAAATTAAAACCAATTTTTTAAAAAATTTTTTCATAATATCCTCCTTGAAATTTTTCAAAGTCTAACCTAAAATATGTTCATTCTAAAATATAGTCAGAAATCACTCCAAAATTTTCTTTGACATAAGAAATTTTATTCGTAAAATAACCTTTCTCTTCAATTTCTTTTAAAGATCTAATATCTTGTCTAGTATATAATCTTACAGTTTCCATATATTCACATCCCTTTGTTTTATTATATCGCATTAAATCGTAAAAATCAATATGACTATAAAACATAAAAAAGCTATTGAAAAAATTCAATAGCTTTAAAATTAATTTTTATGTTATTATCTTTGTGTAATCTTTTCCGTCATCATCAAATACCATAAAGTTTTTAATTCTCAATTTGATATTTGCATTTTCTTCGTAAACTCCGTAAGTTTCAACATGGTCTATAACTCTAACTACATTGTCATTTCCTAAATCTACTTTACAGTCATTTACATCTCCAAGATAGAATTGACTTACAAGTTTTGCATCAATAGTTCCATCTCTTTCGTCTATTCTAAGAGCTTCCGGTCTTATTGCAACTATAACATTACCTGTCTTATCTCCGTCATAAGGTAATTTCTTTCCGGTATTTGCAAGTTCAACAAAGCCGTCTTTTGCAACTCCCTTAATGAAATTAACACGACCCACAAAGTTTGCAACAAAAGGATTTACAGGATTTCTGTAAATTTCTTCAGGAGTTCCTATTTGTTGAACAACACCTTTATTAATCAAAATAATTCTATCACTCATTGTCATAGCTTCTATTTGATCGTGTGTTACATATACAACTGTAATTCCAAGTCTTTTTTGTATCTCTTTTATTTCAAAACGCATTTCTTCTCTTAGTTTAGCATCCAAGTTTGAAAGTGGTTCATCAAGTAAAAGTAATTTAGGTTTTGCAATCAAAGCACGTCCTAATGCAACCCTTTGTTGTTGTCCACCTGAAAGTTCTGATGGAGCTCTATCTTTATATTGAGATAAGTGAACTATTTCTAAAACTTTTTCAACTCTCTCTTTTATTTCTTCTTTCTTTATACCGGCTATTTTCAAAGGATAGGCAACATTGTCAAAAACATTCATATGAGGCCAAACTGCATATGATTGAAATACCATTCCTATTCCTCTTTTTTCAGGTGGAATGAATGTTTTTCCGCCTGAAACAACTTTATCTCCTATTAAAATTTCTCCACTTGTAGGTTTTTCAAATCCCGCTATAAGTCTTAACATTGTTGTTTTACCACAACCTGAAGGTCCTAATAGAGTTATAAATTCACCATCTTTAAAAGTATCTGTAAAAGGTTTTAAAACTTCTACATTACCAAAAGATTTACTTAATTCTTTTATAGTAATCGTTGACATTTTTCCTCCTAAATTGAAAACTTACCTTTTGTAAGTTTATTTAAAATCCAGTTAACTACCAATACAAAAATCAAAATTGCAGTAGCAAGTACACTTGCAATTTGTTGACTATGATAAGTTTGATAATTGTAAAGTTCAAAACCGATTGTCTTTGTATGAGATGAATACAAAAGTGTACTCATAGTAAGTTCATAGAAACAAGGCATAAATATTAAAAATATACCTGCAACAATTGAAGGCATTATAAGCGGTGCAGTAACATCTTTAATCATTCTAAGCCAGCCTGCTCCGGAGATTTGTGATGCCTCTTCAAGAGAAGGATGAACCTGACTCATTCCTGAAACTACTGTTCTCATTCCCATCAACATATACTTAATCATATATGCAATTATCATAATATATATTGTATTGTAAATATTTATTCCAAATTTTCCACTCATTGTCATTATAAGGGCAAGAGCTATGGCAATACTTGGTGTTCCTGAACCTACTGTTATTAAAAAGTCAGGAATTCTTCTTCCCTTAACTCTAGTTCTCTCAAGCAAATAAGCCATCATACAGGAAATTATTATTCCCAAAAATGCCGCTGCTGAAGCTGCAACCAAACTGTTTATTGTTGAGCTTAATATACTATCCCTTGTAAGCATTTGTTGCCAAAATCTAAATGAGATATTTCTTGCAGACAATGGCTTACCCATATTGATAGTTATAGAAGTAAGAGCAACAGTTATAAAAGGAACAACTACTACTATAAAAGAAAAAATTGTAACTAATATTGTAAGTGGAGTTCTCCATTTCCCTAGATCAACTATTGTAGGTCTTGTAGATTTTCCACTCATTGTTATAAATTGTTTCTTTCCTAGTACAAATGTTGAAACATACAAAACTAAATTAGCAATTATCATCAAGAATACTGCAAGAGTTGTAGCATCAATTATTCCTTCTTCATTACCAATATGAACAAACTCAATTATTCTTGTTGTAACAGTGTGAATTTGTCCCGGTGCTCCAACTATTGACGGAATACCGTAACAAGATGCAGCAGTTACAAAAACTAAAAGTGCTGCAGCTATTAAACTTGGTGTCATCATCGGAATTGTAACTGTAAACAATGTCTTTAAAGGACTTGCTCCTGAAATTCTCGCCGCTTCTTCAAGAGAAGGATCCATTTTTTCCATCGCACGAGAAATTGTGATAAAAGCATAAGGATAATAAAAACAAGTAAGTACCCAAATCATTCCCCATACACTGTAAATATTGAAAATCGGTTCACTAAGTCCAAATAATTTTTGAATTAACATATTTAAAGTTCCAACTCTTGGATTTAAAAGTCTAAGCCAAGCCATAGCTCCTACATAAGGTGGAACCATATATGTTATAACAAACATAGTTCTAAATATTTTTTTACCATATAAATTAGTTCTTCCAACTAAAAAAGCAAGCGGAAAAGCAATTAACATTCCAAAAAATGTTGTTGCAACCGCAGTAACAATCGTATTTCTTATAGCTATAAAATTCGCATCATAACTATAAACTCTCTTAAAAGCTTCTAAAGTAAAACTCCCGTTTGGAAATATAGATTTAACAAAGAGATATAAAAGCGGAAAAACTTCAAAAATAAGTAAAAATGCTATAATCGATAGTATTATTATCCACTTTATATCTATTCTAAATTTTCTTTCTGTCTTTTGCATAAAATAAACCTTTCATTAACAAGAGGGAGTTTCCTCCCTCCGTTATATATTTTTTATTGTGAAATAACAATCTCTAAGTATTCTGTGAATTTATTTTTTACCAATTGTATCTGTAAACATCTTTCTTAGAGAATCTCTATCTTTAACTAATTGTTCCCATTTAACATTTATACTGTTTGATGTAATTTCAGAAGTTTTAATTGCATCATAAGGAACTTCAGGAAAATCTTTTAATACAGAGTGCATCCATCCTTTAACTATATATTTTTGACCTTCTTCTGATAAAAACCATTTTGAAATAGCTTCTGCCGCTTTTGTATTCTTGTTTTCTGTTAATTTTTCATCTACGACCATAATTGGTGAAGGAACCACAATAGTTCCGTCTTTAGGATATATAACTTCCAATGAAGAGTTATCATCTTGTCTTTTCTTTAAAACAGATTCTTCAAGAATCATAAGTTCGTCCATTTCTCCGGTTTCAAGTTTAGTTAAAGCAACACTACCCGCTTCAATAGCAACTTTTCTCTTAGCTAAATTAGTGAAATATTCATCCTTATATTTATCCTTTAATCCGCTGATAGCTGCAAGAGCTGTACCTGATTTTAAAGGATCTGACATAGAGATTTTTCCTGTAAGACTTTCCTTTTCAGCAAATTCTTTAAAAGTTTGTGCTAAATCTTCTTTCTTTGTTTTTTCAGGATTATAAGCTAAAACCATATTAGAAATTCTAACTGGATACCAATATCCTTCTTTATCATATTCGAAAGCTAATTTATCTTTGTTTTCGATATCAAATTTATGTAGTACTTTCTTTTCTTTTAATTCATAAGCATAAGAAGGTTCTGCAACCATTATAATATCACAAGCAAGTTTTCCTGCATCGATTTCTCCAGCTATTTTTGTTTGCAAAGTTCCTGTTCCGCCTTGAAAAAATTCGATTTCACAATTAGGAAATTTCTTCTTGAGTGCAGGTTTCATATTAGCAATAATATCTTCATACATTGAAGTATAGATTCTAATTTTTCCGGTAACTTCTTCATTAGCCTGCATATTTTTACTCGTATCATCTTTCTTTTCAGAACTTCCTCCGCATGCAGTAGTTCCAATCATTAATGCTGACAACATAAGTGCCAAAAATTTCTTTTTCATAATTCCCCCTAAATAGAAATATTATCTTTTTGTTGAGTACACACTCCACGATTAATTATATTCAAAATCCCAAAAAAAATCTATATTTTTTTCATCAATTTTCAAAATAATTTTAAATTTTTGAACAATTAAAAAGGGACTTTATTGTCCCTGCAAAAATATCCATCCCTATTTGTTAGTTCTCATTTAAAACATACTAAAAACAAAAAAGAGAGATTATTTATGAAAAATTGTCTCTCTTTTAATATTTTATTAAATTTTTGAAATAATTATATTCTAAATTACTTTATTTTACAAAAATAGATATATCAGACAAGTTTTTTATTCTATTTTCTCCAAAATTAATACCATAAAATTTCAACCCTATGGTCTTCGCACATTCAAAATCACTTATGGAATCCCCACACATAATTGATTGCGATAAATCTATATTTGGATATTTTTCAATAGCTTGTAAAATCAAGCCTATTTTAGGTTTACAACATTTACAAGAGTCAGTTCTTGAATGAGGACAAATAAAACTATCTAATACAATTATATTGTTAATAGCTAATATCTCTAAAAGCTGATTATGAAAACTGTTAAATTGTTCGACTGTAATAATTCCTTCCCCTATTATATACTGATTACTTACAATAATTATTTCAAACCCTCGTTCATTAAGATATTTCATTCCTCGTATTGCTCCATCTAATAAAACAGGTCTTTGAATATATTTCCAGTCTTTATCAGGATAATCTAAATTAATAGTCCCATCTCTGTCTAAAAATGCAATTTTCATATAAACCTCGAAAAATATATTAAAGTTAAAAAAATTTTTACCAATTTCAAATATATCTTACTTCATCCATTCATTAAATTTATTCAAAGTTTTTTCTCTGCCTATATCGGTAACTTTTATAATGTCATTTTCAATATAAGCAAATTTTTTATTTACTATGTTCTTTAAAACTTTTTCAAATTTATTCTTTGCATAACATAAATGCTCATTTATTTTTACAACATTACACTCGATGTCAGCTCTTTCAGTATTTTCATGATTTATAATATGAAGCATCATTGTAACCTCTGCAAATTCAGCCCTTTTTCTGTTTTCATTTAATATTTTTTTGATAATTCCGTTTCTCGGTTCAAATATAAATACTAATAAAAATATCAATCCGTTAACTATGGCTATTGTTCCTGCAATAGAAAGGTCATAAATATATGCCATATAAAATCCTATTACACTACTTAAAACTCCCGTGAAAACACTTATAAATATCATTTTCTTCAAATCATGTGTTAATAGATATGCCGTTGCAGACGGAACAACCATATATGAAATTACAAGTATTGAACCCACCGCATTAAATGCTCCTACAGTTGTTATAGAAACTAAACTCATCAAAGCGTAATAAATAACAGCCGGTGCAAATCCGGAAATCAAACTTAAATTTTTGTCGAATGTAGAAATTTTTAATTCTTTAAAAAACACCCAAATAAAAATCAAATCAATTAAAAATATTACTGCCATTACAAAAATAACCTTTGACATTTCATAACCGAAAAACTCGATTCTCGGAATTATTGAAAATGCAACTTCTCCAACTAAAACGGAGTCAATACAGAGATGCACTCCTCTTAAAAATTTTGAAATCAATATTATAGCAATACTGAACAAAAATGGAAATACAAGCCCTATTGACGCATCTTCATGCAAAGTTGTCTTTTGATTTATAAGCTCCGTCAAAAATACAGTAAGTATTCCAACCAGTCCGGCACCGACAATCAGCAAAGGACTTGTCAAATCTTTTGTAATGAAAAAAGCAATTACGATTCCAAGTAAAATTGTATGAGTTATAGAATCTATCATCATAGACATTTTTCTAAGAATTAAAAATGGTCCCAATAGTGAACAAGCAGCTGAAACTAAACTTACAGCTATTAAAATTTCTAATTGTCTCATTTAGTCCCTCCTTGCATAGTTCTCTTTTTACTGAATAAAATTCCTTTTTTAGGCGAAAATAATATACTAAAAAATACAATTAAACTTGCAACTATCGCTATAACCGGTCCTGTTGACAACCCCTTATAGTACATACTTATAAATGAACCGGTAATTCCTGAAAAAGCTCCAAAAATTCCTGATAAAATCATCATAACATTGAATTTATCCGTCCATTGTCTTGCAGCAACAGGTGGTGCAATTAACATTGTACTCATAAGAATTACTCCAACTGATTGAATTCCCATAACTATTGAAATTACAAGTAAAACTATTAATATTCCGGTCATTAAATTTATAGAAAATCCCTTTGTTTGTGCAAACTCCGGATCAAAGGAAAAAAGTTTTAATTCTTTCCAAAATAGTAAAATTACAAACAGTACCAAAATAATTATTCCGATTAAAAAATATATATCTTTTTTCAAAAAAGCGGCAGCTTGCCCAAATATAAATTTATCAAGACCCGCTTGATTAGTATTTGCTTCTCTTTGAATAAGTGCAAGTAAAACAACGCCAAGCCCAAAAAATGTTGACAAAACAATTGCCAATGCACTATCAAATTTTACTTTTGATTTTAAATCAATTCCGAAAATAAGAAGTGCCGCTATAACTCCTGCAATAAAAGCTCCAAGAAGTAAAAATTCCAAATTTTTAATTCCAAGTACCATAAAAGCAATACAAACACCGGGAAGAGTTGAATGGCTGATTGCATCACAGATAAGTCCTTGTTTTCTCACTGTAACATATACTCCCATAATTCCACTTAAAAGTCCCAAAAGTCCTGAACCTAAAGCTATCATCAAAAAAGTATAGTCAGTAAGTAAATCTAAAATTCCATTCATAATCTACACCCTATATGCCTTATTTATATTTTCTTCAGTAAAAACTTCTCTAACAGAACCTGATGCAACAACCAATTTATTTAAAAGTACAACCTCATCAAAATATTCCTCAACAGTTCTCAAATCATGATGAACAACTATGATTGTCTTTCCGCTATCTCTAAGTTCTTTCAAAATTTTCATAATTTCTTTTTCCGTTTTAGCATCAACCCCTTTTAGCGGTTCATCTAAAAAATAAATTTCACTATCTTGAACTAATGCTCTCGCTAAGAAAACTCTCTGTTGTTGGCCGCCGGAAAGATCGCTTATTTGCCTATCGACAAACTCTTCCATTCCAAGTTTCTTTAAAGCCTCTAAAGACAATTCTCTTTCTTTTTTACCTGCTCTTTTTATCCAACCGAGCTTCCCATAAGTTCCCATCATAACAACATCCAAAACATCTGTCGGAAAATCCCAATCGACAGACTCACTTTGTGGCACATAAGAAATATCTTTTCTAAATTCCTTATAAGGCTTGCCGAAAAATGAAATTTTTCCGGATGAAATGGGGATTAAATTTAACATTGCCTTTAACAAAGTCGATTTACCTGCACCGTTTGGTCCCAAAATCGCGGTAAGTTTACCTCTTTTAATATCCAGATCTACATCCCAAACTACAGGTTTAAGATAATAGGCAATAGTTAAATCTTCAACTTTTACAGCTATTTCGTCCATTTTTTCCTCCAAAAAACAAAAAATCTCCACAATATAAGTATATATATTTAGGAGATTTTTTTCAAGTATTATTTTAAAGCATCAACTATAGTATCAATATTATATTTAAACATTGAGATATAAGTATTTTCTTTTGTATTATCATCTCCTAATGAGTCAGAATACAACTCTCCACCTATTTTAACATTATGTCCTTTAGCTTTACAAGATTCAACTAAAGATTCAATAGTTTTCTTAGGAACTGAAGATTCAACAAAAACTGCTTTTATTTTTGTTTTAACCAAGAAATCTGAAAGTTTCTTTATATCAGCTGCACTTGCTTCTGATTCTGTACTGATTCCTTGAATAGCCTCTACCTTAAATCCGAATTCCTTTGCAAAATAGTTAAAAGCATCATGAGCAGTAACTAAAACTCTTTGATTTTCAGGTAATTCAGAAACTTTTTTCTTTATATAATCAGAAAGTTCATCAAGTTCTTTTTCATATTTAGCAAGATTTTTATCTATTTCTTCAGCTTTTGAACTATCAGCTTTCTTCAAACCTTCTGCTACATTTTTCGCAGCTATTTTCCAGTTCTTAACACTAAACCAAATATGTGGATCATTAGGACCTGCTCCTTCTTCATCCCAAGGAAGTAATCTATCTGATGGAATATTTTTTGCTGCAGTTACAACGTTCTTATTTTGTTTTTCTAAACCTTGTAAAATTTCTCCCATTTGTCCTTCCAAATGTAATCCGTTTACAACTACAACATCTGCTTTTTCAAGTTTTTCCACATCGCCTGCTGTAGGCTTATATAGATGAGGGTCAACTCCCGCTTTCATCATTCCTTCAACTTCAAAGTTATCTCCACCGATTTGCTTTACCAAATCTGTAAGCATTGTACTTGTAGCAACAACTTTTTTCTTTGAAGTCTTTTGCTCAGTTTTCTTTTCTCCCTCTTTGTTTTTACTATCATCTTTTTTGGTACAAGCTCCTAAAACCCCAACGGAAAGTACCAATGCAAGTAATAATATAATTTTTTTTCTCATTTTTTCCCTCCTAAACATTTTTATAAAGAGTTTGTTTTCTCTTACTAATATATATTATCACAATTTTTAAATAATATCAATAATTATTATTTATTTTTGTAAAAAATTTTTTAACCTTCTAAAATATTTTATAAATTACAACAAAAAAGGCAGTACAAATTCGTACTACCTTTTGGATATAAATCATATTATTTTTGTTCTGTATATCCCATCTTATTCATCAATTCTTCAGTTTTTTTCATACTAATCTTAGTTTTTGCAGGATCTTGAAAATTCTTTCCAAGAACTTCTTTTGCCTTTTCATAATCAATATTTGTGTAATCAACTTCTAAATCTTCAATAAACTTATCTTCTTGATAATCTATTGAATGTTTTATTCCTTTGATTCCTTGATATTTTTTAGCGATTGGATCTAATACCTTTTGAGTCTCTTCTTTAGTCTTCGTACTTGGCAATTGAGCATATATGCCTTCATTTTTAGTTGTTTGCTTTACAACTTTGTCTTCCTTTTCAATATAAGTATAAACTATAGTTGTTTTCAAGCCGTTTTTTTCAAGTACATAAGTTTTTGTAGCAGTAGCAGCTTCTTTGCTTGAGCAAGCTGTTGACAGTACCACGATAAAAATCATAGCCATTGATAATAGAACATTTCTTATTTTTTTCATAATATACCTCCATTAAAATATTCTTGATACATTTTATCATAATTAAAAAATTTTTTCAAGTAAATTTTCATATTAATATACAATTTCATTAAATAAAATATCAAAATATGATAAAATGACAGTTATAAAATAAAAAGGCAGTACAATTGTACTACCTTTTATAGAATAATATTATTTTTCTTTAAATCCGGCTTCCAAAAGAGATTTTTCCAATTCTTTAAAACTCTTTATTTTGTTTAGCCCTTCTTCAAGCTCTCCTGAAGATTTTTCAGAAACTTTTCCTCCAAATGAACCGGCTAATGCTTTTAGCTTTTCAGGATTCACTTTGTTCAAATCAATATTAACTTTTAATGTGGCTTCATTATTACCATATTCAACATCAAATTTTATCCCTTCAAGACTTGCTCCCATACTCTTTATCATAGAAAATAGAAGTTTTGCCTGTTCTTGATTTTCTACATCCAGTGATTTATATGACATTTTAGCATCAATATCCAATTCATTTACTACATCATCTTTATATTTTACCTTTACCGTCATTTCACTTCCGTTTTCTGACATGTAATAAGTTTTACTTTTCTCTCCGCCACAAGCTATCAGTAATATAATTGAAAAAATCAACATAAAACTTGTAAGTATTCTTTTAAAATTTTTCATAGCTACCTCCTTACAATCAAAATAATATACTAATATTATCTTTTTTTCACAAATCTTTACCTTCTTAACAATCTTTAACAAATCTCCTTCACACAAAGATTTCTATAATTATTTTACCACATTATAAAACTTTTTTCAAATGCATTGGAAAATTAAAACCACTAACCGGAAAATATCATAACAAACAAAAAAGCAGTATAAAATTATACTACCTTTTTATAATAAAATCATATTATTTTTGTTCTACAAATCCTTGTTTTAACACTAATTCTTCGCTTTTTTGCATACTAACTTTAGTTTTTGAAGGATCTCCTGAGAAAGTCATTCCAGGAAGATCTTTTGCCTTTTCATAATCAAAGTTTGCATAATCTACTTCAACTTCTTCAAGAAATTTATCTTCTTGAATATCAAGAGTTTCTTTTAAACCTTTAATTCCTTGATATCGTTTAGAAACAGCTTGTAATTGTTGTTTAACCTGTTCTACATCTTTACCTTGAAATGCTGAAAATGGAGCTTCAGTTTTGCTTGTTTGCTTTATAACCTTGTCTTCTTTTTCAATGTAAGTATAAACCAAAGTTACTTTCATTCCATTTTGTTCTTTAACAAAAGTCTTTGTAGCAGTAGTAGCTTCTTTGCTTGAGCATGCTGTTGATAGTACCACAACAAAAATCATTGCTAAAGATAATAAAATACTTTTTAATCTTTTCATAATTTACCTCCGTATAAATTTTTATAACTTATTTTACCACATTAAAAAGTTTTTTTCAAATATTTTTTATACTATTTTCTCGACATTTTCTCTAAAAAATTTTACTAAAAAAGCACCCTTTCGAGTGCTTTTAATTAATCCCAGCTTGGAGGAGCTGCTTTTTCTTCTGTGTTTTTGAAATATTCGTATTCAGTGAATCCCATCATTCTTGAAATTAATACTACAGGGAATACTAACATAGTCCTATTAAATCTGGTAACTGTGTCATTATAAATCATTCTTGAATTCTTTACATCTTGTTCATATTCATCAATCTTGTCCATTGTATTTAGATACAATGTATTTGCCTTCAAGTCAGGATATGCTTCAACAACAACTGCAAGTCTAGAAAGTGCTTGAGTAAACATATTGTCATCTGCTTCAATATCTTTTACAGTACTAGCACTATTTACTCCGCCTCTTGCTTGTATTACTTTTTCCAATGTTTCAGCTTCATGTGCTGAATACTTCTTAGTTGCTTCAATCAAAGATTTTAAAGCATCCCATCTTGATTCAACATTTGCCGCTATTTGTCCCATAGCATTTTTTACCATTTCTCTAAGTCTTATTAATCTATTATAGCTTGACATTAGCCATAATCCTAAAACGACTACCAATGCGAGAATTACATATAATGCTGTCATAATCTTTCTCCTTTCCAAATATATATATTTTATTATATTATACTAATACCCAATTATCGAGTTCCTCCACCGGAACCGCCACCGAAGGAGCCACCGCCACCTCCGATACTTGTGAATCCTCCGCCACCGCCGGAAGATTTTTGAACACTTTTAGAATAAGCATCTAAGAAATTATTAGAGAATACATGAGAATAAATCATTGCTGTATGCAATGAATATATATCTACATCATAATTTTCTAAAAATTCCGGAGATAATTTTTTTAGTTGTTTTTCAACTTCATCAGCAACATCAAAAAGTGTCGCATAAATCAATAAATCTTTCCAAACTTTTATCTCTGAAACTTCTCTTTCGCTTAATAATGAAAAATCTTTTAAATAATTATAATATTTTATAAGATGTTCAGTAAATTTCTTACCTTTTTCATTATATTTATATGTCCACTTTCCTTTCTCATTCATCTCGAGCAAATCATATTTTCTAGCATAACTTAGAGAATCTTGTTTCATAGACTCCTGTAAAGATTTAAAAGAATTTTGATTATTTTCCTTTTTTAAATAAGCAGTAAATTCATTTTCCTGTAGAATTTCATCATCTCTAGCTGCTTTTACAACCATAGTATATAACTTTCTCTCTACTGTTGTTTCAAAATCATAATCTATTTTATTATTGATTTTTAAAGATAAAACTTCTTTTTTAAAAATAAAGCCCTTTTCCTCAGTCATAGGTATCAATACTTTTCCTTGAATCCATTTTAGAAAATATGCTCTAATTATTGACTCTGCTCCATCAAATCCTGCACATTTTAAAATGTGAGATAATTGCCACCATTCTTTTTCAGGGATATCTCTATAATATTCTCCTTTGAAATCTCCCTTTTTATATCCACCTTTAAGTTTCTTACTAGAAGTGACTGCAGTAGCAGTTCCGAATATACCTATAAGCAAAAATACTATAGCCTTTACAGCAATTCCATAAAGTTTTTGTTTATTTTTATTACTACTACTCTTTTTAATATAACTTGAGCCTTTAAATGCCATATCTTGATAATATGAAAAGTCTTTATTTATAATTTCACCTGAAGTAAATTCACCTTTATTTAACTGAACTAAAACTGTTACATAGTTGGAACTTGAAAGACCGGTTAAACTATTAAAAACTATACTTCCATCTATAAATTCTATTTTTCCCTTATTACCAAAAGCCCAAATTTTGGAATTTGTATTGTCAAACTTTCCTTCTT
>ERZ773018.727-NODE-727-length-18835-cov-11.724121_pt1 | contig 18835 bp, 20 predicted proteins | sample MGYA00580840_ERZ773018 | MGnify/ENA primary metagenome ERZ773018 (study PRJEB29015, sample SAMEA2738125) | human oral metagenome | biome: human oral; feature: human-associated habitat; material: saliva | place: China | collected 2256 ... | reverse complement strand
TCATATCAATTCGGGTGGAGGAGATGTTTATGCTGGTAGTGAAATCTATACTGCTCTACGCTCGTATCCAGGTGATGTGACCGTGAAAATTGTCGGTATTGCAGCAAGCGCAGCAAGCATGATTGCAATGGCAGGAGACACGGTTGAAATCAGTCCGACTGCCCAAATCATGATCCACAATGTTTCAACGCAAGTAAATGGAGACCATAACGCTCTGCTTCATGAAGCTGGGGTACTAGAAGGGTTTAACAAGTCTATTGCTAGCGCTTATGTTCATAAGACTGGAAATGCTCTTGATGACTTGCTTGACTTGATGAACAAGACTACCTGGTTTGATGCTGAATCAGCTTTGAATCATGGATTTGTAGACAAGATTATGTTTACAAACGAAGTCGCTCCGACTCTGGTAGCGAGTGAAACTCCTGTGATTCCAAGTGATTTTATCGAGAAAATGAGATCAGCAATGACACCGAATATTGATAAAATCGCAGAACTGGTGGCTAATAAGCTAGAAGCTAGACAAATTGAAAAAGAGGCTTTCGAAAATAGCGAATTTGTACAGAAGAAATTCAATCTTCCAGAAAGTCCAGAAAATAACACAGACAAGGCTGTTCCTAAAGGGTTCGGTCTTTTTATGTTTTAAGAAAGGAAAAAACAGAATGACAATGACATTATCTAATCAATTTGAAAAACAACGTCAGGCATTTTTGGATGCCGTTGCAAATGGTGCACCTCAAGAAGAACAAGCGAAGCTATACAATGACATGATCGAGTCCATGACCAATGAAATGATGGCTCAAGCTCGTGATGCTGCCCGTGAAGAAGTTTCAACCTTGAATCCATACGATGCTAAGCTGACCGCTGAAGCTCGTGAGTTTTTCAATAACATTGAAAAAGCCGCACCTAAGGGAGTTGAAAAACTCTTCCCACAAGAAATCATTGACCGTATCTTTGAAGATCTGGTACAAGCTCGTCCGCTCCTTCAACATATCGGTCTTAAAAATGCTGGTATCCGCTTGAAATTCCTCAAATCAGAGCAAACAGGGCAAGCTGTTTGGGGTAAAATCAATGGAGAAATCCAAGGACAACTCAAACAAAAATTCAACGAAGAAGAAGCAATCCAACACAAATTGACTGCTTTCGTTGTAATTCCAAAAGATGCCGAAAAATTTGGACCAGCTTGGTTGGCAAAATTCGTCTCTGTTCAAATCACAGAAGCCTTTGCAGTCGCACTTGAAGCTGCTTTCTTGAATGGTGATGGAGACAACAAACCTATTGGGCTTTCTCGCACTCTTACAGGAACTGTTTCAGGTGATCATACAACTCATGATGAAAAAACAGCTCAAACTACTAAGTTGACTTTTGCTGACTCAGCAACCGTAGTCAAAGAATTGACAAAAGTATGTAAATACCACTCAACTAAAGCTGATGGCACTACTCCAGTTGCAGTCGAAGGCAATCTTGTAATGGTTGTTAATACAGCCGATGCTTGGGATGTGAAGAAACAATACACTTCATTGAATGCTCAAGGAACCTACATCACTGCAATGCCATTCAACATTATCTTGGTAGAATCTGTGGCGCAGACGGCTGGTAAAGTAACTACATTTGTCAAAGGTCGCTACGATGCCTTTGTCGGTGGTGGTATTTCACTTGGTCGCTACACAGAAACCTATGCTTTGGAAGATTTGAACCTTTACACTGCTAAGCAATTCGCTTATGGTAAGGCTCATGATGAAAAGACTGCGGCAGTCTGGACTCTACAACTTCCCCAAGCCTAATCTAGGAGCTGAGCCATGACTCCAGAAGAACAACTTCATCCACTCCTTAAATCCTTCAAGGAGCGGATGAGGATTTTTCATAATGGGGAGGATGCAAACCTCTCCAAAATGTTGGAAAGTTCTGAGTCAGCCATCCTCAGTCTGGTCGGTAGTAATGATTCTGCCAATCCACGAGTGAGAGAGCTGATCTTAGAACGTGCTCGATATGCCTATAATGACCAAGTGGAGTTCTTTTACGGGAACTTTCAAGGGGATTTGATGGCATTATCACTAGAAAATTACAAATTGGAGGAAAAACATGATTAAGGTTTTAAAAGGCTTTTACGACATCAAAGAAGGGGTGTTTCGTTCTGTTGGCCAAGAATTTGAAGCGACAAAAGAGCGCTTTGATGAAATCGATGGGGCGCTTCCTGGCTTTGTTGAATGGGAAGACAAACAATCAGAAGTAACAATGTCTGATGTCCTATCAGATTAATCGTCCCAGCTATCGATATAAAAAGCCAGAGGCTCAAAACGGAGACCTGAGAACCCCCTTGACTTTCTATACTTCTAAAGTCGAGGAGGGGCTTCATGGTCGTGATGTGAGTCACGAGAAGGCTTTTTACACAATGGGGCAAGTTTACTCTCCTAGTTTCAAAGACATTGAAATCGCAACTGGCAAGTCAATGAAAGCTAAGATGACTCTGAAAATTCGTGATCCTTTGTCTGATTATCAGCCGAAGAATGAGCATTTTGTCGAAGTCGGAGACAGTCGTCTCAGTGGTGAAAAATGGCAAATTATCGATGTGCGTCCTGATTTTGACAATCGGGATTTTTTGATAGCCGTTATCGGTGGTGGTCAAGATGTCTAGTGGAGCAGAATTGAGAGGCATTGACGATGTTCTTAGAAACCTTGAAGCACGTCTTGGTGACACAAATGTCAAACGTGCTACGAGTCAAGCCTTGAAGGCAGTCGCAAATGAAACCTTAGAAGAGTTTAAAGGTGCTTTGCAAGTCTATAAAGATAAAGGAGACACTATTGAAAGTGCAACTGTTGGGCGTGTGACGGGTCTTGCTGCTGGCGTTCCTGTTGTGAAGATTGGTTTTAGCGAAGGTTCTCGTTGGCGCTTGGTTCACTTAAATGAGTTTGGATATAGCAAGAATCCACATCCGAGAGGTTTTGGTGTTATCAGACGCTTCTCAGAGGCTCAAGCTAAGACTTACAAATACAGAATGGCTAGCCATTTGAAGATAGGAGGGTTTTAGATGGTCAAAGATAAGTTCAATGAACTCTATGAGGTTTTGAAAAGAGATGAGACTTTAGCTGGAGTCAGTATCAAATCGTTTAATCGCTCGGACTCGCTACCAAGCAATGAGACTAGTATCGTCATTAGACCAGTTGGTCCACCGATGCAGACGGCTCTTGCTAGTAATACAAGTCTAGCTAAGACATTTCTCTATCAGGTCAATGTAGAGTCTAAAAACTACATGGAGTGCAAAGAACTCCAAAGAAAAATTGAAAAGATTATGGAAGACCAGGGATTTTATCAAACCAGTGGTGGTTTGGATGAATGGATTCCAGAAATCAAACGCTATGTAGATGCTCGGACCTATAAGGGTCAGAGTTCTCTATACGAAGAATACTAAATTAAAGAAAGAGGTGCTAAAAATGGCATTGGTTGGTTTTAAACGTATGACAATTCGTGTGTTGGATGGGGAAGCTGCTCCAACACCTGGAAAAAACCTTTTCGTAATCGAAGGTAAAACTGGTGAGGGTGCGACTCGTACCGCTAAAATTTCTGGTCTCGCAAGTGATCCAGTAAAAACATACGGTAGTGATGTCGCTTACCATGTATCAAATCGTGGTGTTGGCGATGTTAAGATGGAAATGACTGCGGTGGATATTCCTCCTACAGTACTCGCTAAAATCCTCGGACACCAAGTCAAAGATGAAATCATTGGTATTGGTGCAGATACAGTTGCTCCATTCTGCGCTGTCATGCTTGAATCTAAGACTGCAAATGGGACTCAGGCACAAGTCGGATTCTTTAAAGGTCAGTTTTCAATGGATGCTGAAGAGCTTGAAACGCTTAAAGATAAGCAAGAAGAACTTCCAGATGACAGCTTGAGCTTTACTGCAATCGCAAGCGATGATACTGAAACAAATGGTCTTTACTATGTCAAGTACATTGGTAAAGAGGAAGAAAAACTCAAGAAATTCAAAGGGCAACTTAAAATGGTTGCTGCAGGGTAAGAAGAGGGCGCGAGCTCTCTTTTTATCTTTTTTCTAGAAAGGAATGTAAATGGCTAAGGTTAAATTTTTAATTAAAAATGAGAAAGGTCAAGATGTTCAAAAGACTAGTAAGGAAATTACTACTAAGGACTATCGTGACTATCTGATCCTCAATGAAACTCTATCATCTGATGTGTCAGAGGTAGAGAAATTAGACAAGCAATTGGAATTTATCGCCTCATTGTTTGAAGATTTGGAAGTGGAAGAACTTTTGAAATTCACGGATATGGCAGACATTTTTGCGGTATTTGCAGACATCTACTCTCATTTGGTGGGTGATGTTGACCCAAAGGAGAAAAAATAAAGCCGAGTGAAGCACTAAAACGGTTTTATGGGTTTGTCAAGCATGCTACTGAGGGTCCTTATGGTATGAGCATCCGGGATGTTATGGATACAAGCTGGGAGGACCTGATGGGCGTTCTTGGTGAAACTGAATCTGCTAAAACTGAGGAAGTCATGGATCTTGCTGACTTTCTAGAAATGATTTAAAAAGGAGGATTTGAATGGCAGGTGGAACGCCGTTAGGTCAAATGTATATCGAGCTAGGGCTGGACGTGTCGAAGTTCAATCCTACTCTAAATGGTGCTAAGAATGCGGTTAAATACTTTCAAAGCAATGTAAAGGCGCTAGACAGCTCCCTTAAAAACAACGGGAAAAACACAGACTTGCTTCAAGCTAAGTACAAGACACTTGGTCAAGCGATTGAAGCGCAAAGAAAAGTCTTGGACCAGATGAAGAAAAGTTTTGATACTCTCGAACCTGGTACAGCTAAATTTGACAATGCTGCTGCTGAGATTGAACGCGAGAATGCTAAGTTGGCAGCAATGGAAGGACATCTTCATCGTGTTAAAGAAGCTTTGGTTGCTGTTGGTAAGGAGAATAGCTTTGCGAACCGTATCAATAAATTTGGAGACGGTCTTATCAAAAGTGGCGATAAAATTAAGACTTTTGGTGATAACGTTTCGAGCTTGGGAGGTAAGTTGACTACTGGCTTAACCCTTCCTTTGGTTGCTAGTGTTGGACTTGTCACGAAAGCTGCGTCTGACTATGAATCTGCTTTTGCAGGTGTGAAGAAAACGGTAGATGAGACTGCGACAGTATCCTACAAGAACTTATCTGACGGTATTCGTCAGATGGCTAAAGAATTGCCAGCTAGTGCGGTTGAAATCGCAAATGTCGCTGAAGTTGCTGGACAGTTGGGTATCAAGGCGGAAGATATTCTTACATTCTCCCGAACTATGATTGACATGGGAGAATCAACGAACTTAAGTGCGGAAGATGCTGCAAGCTCTATCGCTAAGATTGCGAACATCCTTGGTTTGACATCAGACGAATACAAACGATTTGGCTCGTCTGTTGTTGACTTAGGTAACAACTTTGCTACTACCGAGCGTGACATCGTTGAGATGACCAACCGTTTGGCGGCTGGTGGTCGACTAGCTGGACTGACCGCTCCGGATATCCTAGGGCTTGCTACGGCTATGAGCTCTGTTGGTATCGAGGCGGAGGCTGGTGGTACTGCCATGACGCAAACTTTGACGGCTATTGGGAACGCTGTTTCATTGACAGGTAAGGGCGCAGCAGATGACTTGAACCTCATCGCTAAAACTGCTGGAATGACCTCAGAGGAATTTCAACAGGCTTGGAAAGAGAAACCAGTTGTTGCTTTACAATCCTTTATCAAAGGTCTGAAAAATGCTCAAGAAAAAGGCGTAAACATGAACGCTATCTTGGCACAACTTGGAATGACTGGTATCCGACAAAGCAACATGCTGAAATCTTTGGCTCTGGCATCTGATAAAATGGGCGACGCTGTTGATCGTTCAAACAAGGCTTGGAAAGAGAATACTGCTCTGACCAATGAAGCCAATAAACGGTACGAGACTACAGAGTCTCAACTGAAGATGTTCAAGAACCAGGTAACGGACTTGGCTATTGAATTTGGTGGACCTCTTTTGAAGGCTTTGCGTGATGGTCTAAAGGCTGGTAAACCTTGGATTGATACACTCGCTAAAATGGCTAAACAGTTCAGCTCCATGTCTGAAGAGCAACAAAGAAATGTTCTTAAGTGGGCTGCATTAACTGCCGGAGCTGGTCCAGCTTTAAGCATTTTAGGGAAAGGTCTTGGAATTATCGGAAACCTTACAAAAGCTCTTGGTTGGCTCACTAAAGGCACTGGTAAGGCAGTAGGTGGCATGTCTCTAATGCTCAAGACTTTCCAAGCTTTTAGAACAACCGGAAATCTATCATCTGCCTTTAAATTGGCATCTGGTGGAGCAGTTGCTCTTGGGAATGCGACGGCATCAGCTTCATCTTCTACTGGGCTCTTGACAACTGCAATGGGTGGCCTCGCAAATCCATTAGGCTTGATAGTTGGTAGCCTTGCTATTGCGACGGCTGCTGCTGTTCATTTCGGCAACGAGAAAGACAAGGCTCGTATCAAGACGGAAGAATTTGGCTCTCAGTTGAGCGATACTGCTCGTGGAGAATTGCGAAGCTTTCAAAAGACTGTTGATGAAACCAGTACAGCAGTCGCAAACTTCGGGACTCGTGCTGGAGATGCTGAAAAGGTATCTGGAGCCTTTAAAAAGCTCTATGAAGAAGTTGCTGCTGCTGCTGATAAGACCAACAAACGAATGGAAGAGTTGGGCGCTAAATGGGGCCTTAGTGAGGACGATATTGCCAAAGCCAAGGAAAAAAATGCTCAGGTCGTATCTAACACTGAGTCCATGATGAATCAAATTAATGAGATTTATCAACGTCATAACGGAGATGCGAGCAAGTTCTCTCAAGAGGAGAAAGAAATCATCCTGAACAATCAGAATGAGATGATTAAGGCTAAACTCTCAATGATGGACTTGTCAGCCGAGCAACAGAAGGCAGCTTTACAAGCCTTGAATGGCGATGTCAGAAGTCTGAATGAAACGCAATTGAAGCATACTAGAGATGTTTTGAAACAAGCGCTTGATGAGGAAAAGAAACTCTACGAGAACTCAAAGAGTGAGCTGAAAGAGTTGTTAGACGGTAAGGCTATCGACCAGGAGACTTACAACAAGAAAATGCAGACTCTAGAAGCAAACCACACTCAAACGATGGAAGCTCTGGGAAGTAAGTATTATCAGGTCATGCAAAATCTCGATGCAAAGGTGAAAGCTCGAACCGGGCAAAGTTGGAACTATTGGGAAGAAGCTAAGAAAGTTCTGGAAGAGTACGGCCTGTCCTATGAAGAAATCGGGAAGAAAGCTGCTGAAGCTTCTCAAAAGGTAGGTAATTCGCATAGCATCCTTGCTAACTATACTAGTGAAATGAGTAAGGAAGTGAAAGAGGCTAACGATGCCTGGTCATTGTTAGTCGGTAACATTGATAAGAATGGGAATTTCCAAGTGAAAACCAATGTTAAGGAAGTCATCGGAGAGGCTGCCAAATCTGCTGAAGGTTGGGAACAATTGCAGTTTATCGCTAAAACTGCGGAAATCAATTCAAACGCTCGTGCCACAATTGCAGAGGCTCTTGTCGAATCCGGCAAATGGAAAGACATGACTCTGGAAGAAAAGCAATTGATTGTCAAGAACCAAGCTGGTCTACAAGCTATCTTTGATAGCGAAACTCATCTTAAAACATGGAACAGTATGCCGGCCAAAGTCAAAGAACTCCTCATGAAGAACGCTGATGTCATGAACAAGGCAGAGGAAGCCTCAAAGGCTATATCTAACTACGAAGCTCTGAAACCTAAACAGAAGGAGTTGCTGGCTAATGACGAAAGTGTCCGGAGGGCTGTCGCTCGCTCGACTGATACTTTGACCACCTGGAATGCTACAACTCCATTTACAAAAGATTTGAAGGCAGATCCTACGAATGTTTTGAATAATGGCCAGTTATCTATCGATAAGATTACAGCATGGAATTTTGCATCAGCCGAAACAAAATCTTTGGATGCTGTAGATAATACGAGCGCAGCTGTTGGAAGTGCGATTTTGAGTGTTAATTCACCTAAACAAGAAGCTCCTATCAACTTATTTGCTGCTGACCAAACGGGAGGCGTGCGAAACGAGACGAGTGGTGCTATCAATGCTATTAAGCAATATAATCCAGTGGATATTCTTGCTAAGAACAGCACTTCTGCGACTGTTAGCGAGGTGAAAACGGGAGTGAATGGTATCCAGGACAAAACTGTTACTATCAACGCTCAAGATAATGCTTCTGGCGTTCTTTCAGGTATTAAGAGCTGGATTGATAGTGTGACTGGTAATTTCTTTACGAATATCTTTGCGAGCAAGCATGCCAACGGTACCAACTATCACCCTGGAGGGCTTGCTATTGTCAACGACCAAAGGAACAGCAACTACAAAGAAATGGTTACTCTTCCGAATGGTCGGAGTTTCATCCCTCAAGGTCGTGATGTTTTACTTCCTCTACCAAAAGGCTCTAAGGTCTTGCGAGCTGATAAGACCAGACGTTTGATGCGTGAGATGGGTATTCCGAAATACGCTTCTGGTATAGGGATCCCGAGTGATGCGAAATTCCTCCGTGAAATGGAAGAAGCGCAACGTAATATCACAATTCAGACTACTAGCATCCAAAACGGACAAGATGCAGATAAAGTAGTGTCTGAGATGAGGATTCTGAGGTCAAGTTTAGAAAAAATCCTTACTGCTATACTTGAAAAACCTTCAGACACTTATTTAGACGGAGAAAAAATCTCACTATCCACTTATAAAAATCATGGGGCTATTTATGCAAGGGAGGGAATGTAATGTTTTATCTTATAATTAATGGTTTTAACACATCCACTATCCTTCACAGTGTGGTTACTGATTTTGGGATAAGTGAGTGTGCAGAACCTAAAACTTCTGAAATTGTTGAAATTTTCGGAATGAATGGAAGTCATCGTGTGCTAGATGGTTCTTATAAAAGTTATGAACGTACGGTTTCTTTCTATCTACCAAAACTGATTGATATCTCTACCATTATCGAAAAATTCCATGACGGGAAGAATGAAATCGTGTTTGGGTATCAACCAGACTCTTTATTTTATGCTGAATACATTTCAGCGAGTTACCACAGAAACGGTCCACACGCATATACATTAGATATTAAGTTGATGATGCAACCGTTCAGATATCCGAAGAATGTCGCACCAGTCGTATTCACAAATCCTGGAACGATTAATAACTTCGGTACGGTCTATTCAGAGCCTGTTATTGAGATTGAAGGTAATGGAGATGTATCACTCACTATTGGCAGAAAAACCATGCACTTGACAATTAGTAATAAAGCAACGATTGACTGTCGACAAGGGAAACAGAACATCTTTAATGCTAGTGGGGCAGTGCAGAACACACTACGTAAGCGTGGTGGGTTCTTTGAAATCCCTGTTGGTAGCAATGGTGTGACCTATACAGGGGATGTACGTAAGGTGACTATTCGTCCTAATTGGAGGTATCTAGTATGATTTATTTAACAGAAGGGAATGTACCTCTGAATGCTGCCTATGCTGATGAAATAGTTCAGATAGATAGAAATACCTATCAATTAACATTCAAATTTCCTACTAACAACATTTTGTGGCAACGACTGAGAGAAGAAACATTCTTGACTGCTGATGATCTACACGGTGAGCAAGACTTTGTTATTTTTGAAGTTGAAAAGCAACATGGATACATTCAGGTTTATGCCAATCAAGTCATGACCTTGTTAAATCACTATGTTGTTAATCCAATCAATCTTGACAGAGCGACTGGCTCAACTGCTTTAAGTCGATTCGCTGGAAGCATCACTCGTGACAATCCATTTTCGTTTTTCTCAGATATTGATGATAGACATACATTCAATACTGATACAACGAACGCTATGGAAGCCTTGACCAAGGATAAACACTCTATTCTTGGTCAGTGGGGCGGTGATTTGGTCAGACATGGTTATCAGGTTCGGTTATTAAAAAATGGCGGTTCAGAAAATGAATCGCTTTTTATGTATAAGAAAAACCTGTCCAGTTATCAGCACAAGACATCTACTAAGTCTTTAAAAACTCGTATCACTTTTAAAACGACTGTCAAAGGCGAGGGAGAGAATGCTGATGATAAGCATTATAAAGTAGTTGTCGATAGCCCCTTAATCAATAAATACAGTCAGATTTATGAAGATGTAGTAGAAGTCAACGACCAAGATGTTAAGGATGAATCAAGCCTTAGAGAATATGGCAAGCAGTATTTCAGAACTAGCCTATGTGACTTGATGGAAGATAGCCTTGAAATTGATGTTGTGGGTCAAAGCGATGTACCTGTCCAGATGTTCGATGTAGTAAGTGTCTACCATGAAACATTCGATTTGGACGTAAGGAAGAAAATCACTAAATACACCTACTCACCAATGGCTAAGAAATTAAAATCTATTGGTTTTGGCGAATTTAAATCTGGCCTTGCAAATGCGATTGGGAATGTCGTGAGTGATGCAGTGAAGAATGAGACCTATATCTTTGAAGCTAAACTTGAAAAAGAAATCAAGACCGCTGACTTAAATTTTGACCATAAGGTACAAGGTATCAAGAATGAAATCACGGATGGTATCGAACAAGCTAAGGCACTTGCTGAGGAAAATAAACAAATCTTATTTAATAAGATTGATAATCAATTAAGTGAATTTGACAGAAACTATCAATCCACTCTGGAAGACCAGAGGGAAAGGATAGAGAGAATTAATCGACACACTCAAAATGCTGTCTCTACTGCAGCCTATGGTCAAGCATTGGCAGAGAAAGCTAGTGCAGATGCACTAAGAGCTATAGAAGATTCTGAGTCAGCTGCAGTAGAAGCTGGTACAGCTGTATCGAAAATCATTAAAATCAAAGACACTATAACAACCCTTGCAAGAAAATCAGAGTTAGACCCACTCAACGATAGGGTATCAATCACTGAAAGTAAGATTGAGGTTCAAGCTGGTCAAATTTCAGAGAAGTTATCACGAACAGAAGTCGATAGATTAGTTACTGATAAGGGCTTTCAGACTGCTACTCAGGTACAGAATACAGTCAAGAAATCTGTTGAAGGTTTCCAACAGACCATCTCACGTATCGAAACAAAACTGAGAGACGTCATCCGTAATGATAACCTCTTGCAGAATTCTTCTATCATCACAGCTGGAAATGGCTTGGATGGCACATGGAGGTTAAACCAATCAGGCGGTAGTGGTAAGACAGAAGTAGTATCACTCACGGATGCGCCACATACCGCTATTAAAAAAGGTATTCGGATTGTAAATAATACGAATGGTTGGAATAAAGATATTGCACAAAGTGTTAACTTGATTGTTGGTGAAAAATACACAATGTCTTGCTGGGCACGAGTTATCAATCCAAATGTAAACCTCTTGATGCGTTCATGGACTACTAACGATAATAATCGAAGCATGAACAAGCCAATCACGAACACTGATTGGACTCGATATCAATTCACATTTACAGCAGATGCAGTTGCTAACTCAATACAGTTTGGTCAAAGTGGGAATGGTAGTCTTGAAATTTGCGGGATGAAGATTGAACATTCTGACCACATGACAGACTACGATATTTCAAATTCTGAAATTGTTAGTATCGTAGAATTTAATGATGTACGTGATACTGTATCATCACATACTCAGACCTTGAAACGACAAGACCAAGCGATTTCACAAGTCATTCAGACTGCTGACGGTCTAGTCAGTCGTGTATCTAATTTCTTGGATGACTTCAACTTAGTTTACGACCCTACTAATTTTAGCAAGTGGGAAAAAACTGCAGCAGAAGCTGATGTAATCGAGGTACAATCGAATACAAAACTCCTCCGTATCACAAGCGCAGGGAATACTTCTAATGTATACCGTGGGTTTAGAGTGCCTCTCAACACATCCACATTTACAAAAGATGAAAAAATCAGCTATCGAATATGGGTATGGGTTGATGTCGTCCCTGATGCTCCACTTGTAATTGATTTATGGTCTGCAGATGGAGGTCTTGCATCAACACCAATCACGCTAACACAAAAAGGCCAACAGTATATCACTGGTACGTTTACGATTAAGAAGACAAGTAATAAAGGGAAAGAGTTTCCTCTTGAAATTATATTGGCCAAGAACGGGCAAGTTGCTATTGGTGAGATTTCTCTAATTCGTGGAGACAGCCCACCTAAGAAGTTCACAGATAATACTTCAACACAGGATGTCGTTACGCAAACAAGAGTGGCACAATTGTCAAATTCGTATGCTATCCAAACATTGACCAGTCCAGGGGCAGTCACATCACAAATCAATTTAGCGCCAAAGGATATCTTAATCGAAGCTGAAAAAATCCGTCTAAAAGGTAAAACACTTGCTGATGAAATCACAGCTATAGACGGTTATTTCAAACGGTTATTTGTTGGCGATGCCAGAATTGGAAAGTTAAACACGGATATCATCGAGTCTAATTCCATCACAGCCGATAAGGTCGTTATGGACTCAGCTATGGCTAAGAAGATAGTATCAAGTGATGTGTTCACTGATCAGTTAGCTGCTAAGAATGCATTTATTAATAAATTACGCTCAGTAGTAGTATCAGCAACCTTACTTGAAGGGTACAAGGGTAAAATCGGTGGCTTTCAAATAGGTACCCATGACAAAGATCCGACTGTTTTCTGGTTGACTGGTTCTAACAGTTTCCGAGTCGGTATGAGTGACGGCGGTTGGAAAACAGGTCAAACGGCTCTCTGGGTGAACTGGGGCGATAATTGGGGAAAATATGGAGAACGTTCATGGTTTGTGAAAAACACCGGTGAAATGCATTGCCACAACACTGCACAGTTTTGGAACACACCAATCGTTCATGGAAATCTTCGAGTCACTGGTAAAATTTACTACGACGAACGTTCAAATGGTGGCGGATATGGTTTTTGGATGAGTTCACCACGGTATACATACATGAATGCTCAAAATGGTTATCTGTATTTTTATCTAGACAACGGTACATACGACTGGATTACGCTCAACAAAGACTTGTCAGACCGTAGATATAAGACCAACATTCAAGACAGTCAAGTCTCAGGTCTGGATGTTATCGAAAAGCTCAAAACCTACTCATATCGTAAGGAATACGATGGTAAAATCGAAGATATTTCATGCGGTATCATGGCTCAAGATGTCCAGCAAGTCGCACCAGATGCCTTTTTGGAAAATCCAGACGGTGCTTACTCATATAACACATTCGCACTAGTGCCTTACTTAATCAAGGCTATTCAAGAACTTAATCAAAAAGTAGAAAGGTTGGAAACAACATGAACGAACAAGACAAACAAATAAGCAGTCTGACGATTAAATCGTTAGGTGAGCGAGTCAGCAATGAAGCTACTCAATCAGCTACGCTAGAAGCTCTATACACAGTTACAGTTATGGAACTCGAACAGATGAAACGAATCATCGAATCAGACGAAGAACTAAAAGCAAAATTTGAAGAAGTGAAAGGACAAATGACAAATGGCAATTAACAACTACACACTCGCAACTAAACCTTATACTCGTGGCTACGGAGACAAAACTACAACCGTTGTTGAAATTCGACTACAAGAAGGCAACCGCTACAGCACTAACCAACGGGAACTTGTTGGAGACCGCACTCAAGACAATGAAGAAACACTTATCCAAGCAGTTCTTGATGTTATTAAAGCTGAATTAGATCCAGGGAGTGCAATCGTCAAAGCTCAATCTAAAATCGAGCAAGCTGAACAAAAGCTCGCTCAAACTGAAAATAAACAGAACGAGTTACTTGAAATCACTGAAAAAATCAACAAAGTAGTTCGTGTGATGGCTCAAGATTCTATCATGGGTGAGAAAATTGCTTATGGGACTACTTATAAGGAACTCGTTGAACTATTCCCGCTTGTTGAGAATGGCAAAAGTTATTCTCCAGGTGAAATGTTCGCAATCGAAGACCCTGAACACGTTGAATTGAATGGCGAAGGTAAACGCATCTTAATTCAAACTAACCAACAATTTATCTACCAGGGGGAATCACTCAAACAACTTGAAGGCTCACCATCGCAAAATGGAATCCTTGCAGTTTGGAAATGGGAAGCACCTAAAGCCAATAGTGAACTTGAAACAGAGCCAGCAGCACGATAAAGGGGGTAGTTATGTCATGGTCAGAAGCGTTTGAGAAATTAATACACGCTATCACACAACTAGCACCCACAATCGGAGTAGTGGCCACTGGATGGTTTGGAATGAGAGCCAGCAAAGCTGGAAATCTGAACAAGGAACAGTTCAAGGAATTGAAGACTGAGTTGAACACTATTCATGTTATCGGAGAAGATAATCAAAAGAACATTATTGAGATCAATAATAAACTAGCGGTTCACGATGAAGCACATCTAGCTACAATGTATCTACGATTAGAACGGGATATCACTACTGCTCTAAAACGTGGATATACAACGGTGCATGAGTCTGATATTATTCATAAAATGCACTCTAGCTATAAGAAGTTAGGTGGTAATGGGAGAATTGATGCCCTTTTTAACAAATATTTAAATTTAGAAATTTCGGAGGAACATACAAATGCAACAAATCAATGAAATTTTACTTAATGGAGCTATCAGCATCCTAGTCATTTTGGTAGGTATCGCAGTTAAAGCTGTCAAAGAATACCTCGTTCAAAAAGGCGGAGAAAAAACAATCAAGATTGTTGAAATCTTGGCTAAAAATGCAGTTAATGCAGTAGAGCAGGTATCAGCTGAAACTGGCTACAAAGGCGAAGAAAAATTGGAGCAAGCACGTATTAAAATCCGTTCAGAATTAGATAAATACAACATCCACATGACTGATAGTGATCTCGATACCTTTGTTGAGTCAGCAGTCAAACAAATGAATGATGCTTGGATGAACAAATAATAGTTGAGAACCCTTTTGGGTTCTCTTTCTTTTTATAAAGAAAGGAGGTAGCGCTTGAAGAAGGTTATTGAAAGAAAATTAACCGTTTTATCTAGTAATCGTGGAATTGAGAAATTGTATAACGAATTTTACAGCCATGATAAGAATAATGCAGAGTTCAAGTTCACACTTGATGAGTTAACTGCTACAAAGGTTATCTGCTTATTCTACTTCAAATCCACTAAGCGATACCAAGAAGTAGAAGCAGTAATTGAAGGTAATTCGTTCACGGTTCAATTTGATACATCGTTGATCACGACTGATGAGTCTGTCATTGGCTATATTTATTTTGAAAAAGTAGAGCAGTCAGCAGATGTATATAGCTTTATGTTTAATGTCCATGTAAGCGAGATTGACAAAGCAGTCAAACAACCACTTATTGAACAGAAATCAGGGCGAATTGTTGACGTTAAGGATGTCGTTACCAAGGCAGAATTGGATGAGCTTTTTGCGAAAATCAAAGCACAAGGCGGAACGTATGACGATAGCAATATTCGTACTGAAATAAGCCGTATTTCAGCAGATGTTGAAGCGTTGAAGACCAAACCTGACAATGACACCATCTATAATGACAAGCCCCTTGTAGAGCGTGTAGTGGCTTTAGAGAACAAGCCCAATATTGATACAAGCCAATTTGCTACTAAGCAAGAACTACAAAATATTGCCTTAACTCCTGGACCAAAAGGAGATAAAGGAGAACCAGGGCCGATTGGTCCACAAGGTGCGACTGGTGAAACTGGACCAAGAGGAGCAGACGGACTTCAAGGACCTCAAGGATTGCAAGGCGAACGAGGACAAAACGGACAAAAGGGGGAACGAGGGGAACAGGGGCCTGCTGGCTTACCTGGACCAGTCGGACCTCAAGGTCCTATTGGACTTACTGGTCCAAAAGGTGCTGACGGTCGTGACGGTGTAGGTATTCCTCAGAAATTGAGCATCGAAGGAAATACCCTCATCTTATCCGATGGTGGTGGGAATGTCACTCTACCAACTTCTACTGCTCAAAACAATCAAGTAAACCAGTATGAAATTCACGGTACTGGTATGCCAAACAGAAAGGTTACTGCACCAGTTGGGACAACTTATGTTGATACCGCTGCAACAAATGGTGCTTTGAAGTGGATAAAACGAACTGGAAATGGTAACGAAGGCTGGGAGGTGCTAACTGGTGACACAGGTTGGAGAACTTTAAATATTAAATCTAAACTCGGAAACTCATTCTTGAAAGTTAGACGAAGAAATGATTTAGTTACTTACCAATTTGGCGGTCTTTCGTGGGGTTGGTTCGGTGTCATTCGTAGAGGTGGCGTAGGATACGAGGCACAAGGTAGTGACAGAGAACGAAATTGCTATATTTTAGGATTGGGTGGAGTACCGATAGGCTTTCGGTCAGAGTCTAGTCTTATTGGTGGGATTTATAATGATAAGGGCACGCCTTACGGGACTTGGTACTTAGGTGGACCCGGAGATAGTAACATGTTACGCTTCCAATTCACAGACCCAGTACCAACAGACCGTGATATCGGAGATATTCGTGTAAGCTCAATCTCATACCTTACTAGCGAGCCATGGCCTGACCGCTTGCCGTAAAAGAAAGGAAATTTTAAATGGTAGAAATTATCAATACTAATGTATTTAATGGAATTGCTGGCGCAAGACCTACACATAAGCCAAAATACTATATTTTACACAATGACGCTGGCTCCATGACGCCTGAGAGTTATATAGTCTGGTTACGAGAACGCTATAACAACGGTCAATCAGCTCTAGGATTTGCTCATTATTACATTAACCGTGACACTATCGCAAGGGTTGAGAATACCTACAGTGGCACCTGGTCAGCTGCTAACTATGACGCTAACATGAACTCAATCAGCTATGAAGTTTGTCAACAATATAACGCCTCAGACGCTGAATTTATTGAGAATGAAAACATGGTACTTAGACAGATGGCTGAGGATATGACCTATTATGGAGATACTCCTAACTACTCTAATATCAAGTTTCATAATGAATTTTCAAGCACATCATGTCCTAAGCGTTCTTTAGCCTTACATGGCGGCTATAATGACAGTCTTAGAGATTATGTCATTGCCAAAATCAAGCACTATCAAAGTCTAGGCTCAACCGTCCAAGAAATGTTAGGCGAGACCAAGGCAGAGGCTGGATGGCACAATAACAGTACTGGATGGTGGTATGTCAATGAAGATGGCACATATCCTACTAATAAATGGCAAGTTATTGATGATGTCTGGTATTTCTTTGATAGCAATGGCTACATGAAAGCTAATACTTGGCATAAACACTCAGACACTAACTGGTACTATTTATTACCAAATGGCGCTATGGCTACTGGATGGGTACTGATTGATAATAGCTGGTACTATTTTGACAATCAGGGTGCTATGGTCACAGGATGGGTCAAGTACAAAGACACTTGGTACTATCTTGATTATCAAAAAGGCTCAATGGTATCTAATGCCTTTGTCAAATCTGAAAAAGGCTGGTACTATCTCAAAGATGACGGGTCACTTTCTGACAAGCCTGAATTTGAGGTAGAGCCTGATGGACTGATTACATTGGCTAAACCTAAAGAGGAAAAATAAAAAATAAAAAAAGAAAGAATTTCAAATTAGTTATACACACAGAAACCACAGGCTTAGGCTTGTGGTTTTTTTGTTTATCTGAAAGTACTTTCTAAAATAAAAAAAGTTTAAATTTTTTTATCAAAATACTTGACGAACGTTAAGTAAGGTGTTATAATTAAGACAAGATAAGGAAAGGGAGAGCTAAAAGCTCTCAAAGGAGCAAAAAAAATGATTACATGGACAGGCAAAAGCACAGATGGACGCTGGAACAAGACAGTAGAGGCTGATAGTTATTTTGAACTATTAGAGAAATTGGTAGATAAAGGGTATATCGGAGATTATATTGACAGTGACTCTCAACTATTTCATAATCTTGCTTATGTATCTCAAGAGGTTTCAGAATTAGAGGAACGATTGAATGATGAGGACACAGTAGATGAGGCTCTAGTAGAACTTGAAAATTTTGAATGGGATAAAGTTCTAAGAAACTTGTCTGACCAAGAAATCAAAAGCGCTATCAGTGGATGTGATAGTCAAGCATACTATCAAAGTTTTGAGGTAAATGATGAAGATTGATACATCACAAGTTGAGGCAGTCCTGATGGACAGGTCTGTCTCAGCCTATCGCTTGTCAAAAGAGGTAGGTATCGCTGAGAGTTCTATCTCTCTCTTGAGGAATGGTAAAAAGGATTTTAAAAAGTTGAGCCTTGAGGTAGCTATGAGAGTGCAAGAGTGGATAGATAAAAAAGATCCGTAAAACACGGTTCTTTTTTAATAATTTTAGTATCCTTGATTGAAATGTTAATTGTACTTTTAATTATTAGTGTTTTACTTTTACTTTTTGTGCCAAACCTGACTAAGCAAAAGGATGCAGTAAATGATAAGGGTAAAGCTGCAGTAGTCAAGGTAGTAGAAAGTCAGGCAGAACTTTATAGTCTAGACAGAAATGAAGATGCTAGTTTGACTAAATTACAGGCGGATGGACGTATCACTGCGGAACAGGTCAAAGCTTATAAAGAGTATCATGCTAAACAAAATAAGAGTCAGTCAGTTGCGGATTAGAGCCTTTACCATGTTGGAAAGTTTATTTGTATTGGGGATAGCTAGTGTTTTAGCTTTCGCCTTGTCAGGCTCGGTTCAGACGACTTTTGCTGCTGTGGAAGAACAAATTTTCTTTATGGAGTTTGAGGAACTTTATCGAGAAACCCAGAAGCGAAGTCTGGCTAGTCAGCAAAAGATGAACTTAATGCTAGAAGAGAGAA
>ERZ773018.724-NODE-724-length-18898-cov-25.232182_pt1 | contig 18898 bp, 13 predicted proteins | sample MGYA00580840_ERZ773018 | MGnify/ENA primary metagenome ERZ773018 (study PRJEB29015, sample SAMEA2738125) | human oral metagenome | biome: human oral; feature: human-associated habitat; material: saliva | place: China | collected 2256 ... | reverse complement strand
AGTAGCCATTGAAGCCCAAGCCCCCACCGAGGTAGATCGTGGGGCTGACGAGCGTGCCGAAGGAGCCCAAGAGCTCCATACGCCCCAGGCGGTCAGCAGAGGTAAAGCCTAGCTCCAGCGTCCCAGAGTAGTAGGGGGCAGAGCCACCACCATAATAGCCTCGGCGACGTGGTGCAGCTTCGGCAAAGCTGAGGAGGTAGTCGCTCTCCGTGCTGACGGGAGCTTCGCTGAGCTGGGCGGTGGGCTCCTCGTGCTGTGTACTTGTGGTCGTGAGTGCTTGGCTCTCGACGGACTGCGCCTGTGCCCCGATACTCATCGAGCTGAAGAGGAGGGCAGTGGTGAAGATCATCTTCTTCATGTGTGGTGTCTGTTAGCAGTGAAGCGCCTCTTACTCCATAGTTCCCCGCGCAAAGCTGCGGCTGGAGCAGGAGGTACATGTACCATTTAAACGAACTTGCTCGTCCGCTCGGTATGTGAGCGCTACTTCTACACCCGTATTAGAGGCGGTCAGAATGCCCTCTGTTGCTACTTCTCCTATAGACGTAGGAGCGGTAGCACGGGGGATTGTTGTACTTTTGGACACCGCTCCCACGACGGGAGACGGCAGGAAATGACTTCATCCAAGAGCAAGTAAGCCGATGGCAAAGCAACAAAAGTGGTACGTAGTCTGGGCAGGACATGAGCCAGGGGTCTATGAGACCTGGGCGGAATGTCAGCGCCAGACGCAGGGTTATCCCAAGCCCCTCTTCAAGTCCTTCGAGAGCCGCAGTGAGGCTCTGCGGGCCTATGAAGATGGCTTTCAGGGCTTCTCCCGTCGCCACCGTACCCCCTCAGGGATGGAGAGTGGCACAGAGGCTCCCATAGAGGAGGCAGTCGCTGTCGATGCTGCCTGCTCGGGCAATCCTGGGGTAATGGAGTACCGTGGCGTGTACCTACCCTCGCGTCGGGTCATCTTCGAGATGGGGCCCTTCCCCAAGGCAACGAATAACATCGGGGAGTTCCTCGCCATTGTGCATGCGCTGGCACTCATCGAGAAGCAAGGGCTCTCACAGCTCGTCATCTACTCCGATAGCCAGACGGCCCTCGGGTGGGTGCGCAAGAAGCGCTGTAAGACCCTTCTGGAGCGCACGGCCGAGACGGCTCCGCTCTTCGACCTCATCGAGCGTGCTGAGCGCTGGCTCCAGACGCATACCTACACGACCCCCATATATAAGTGGGATACCGTCCGCTGGGGCGAGATCCCTGCTGACTACGGTCGCAAGGGCTAAGCCCCCTTATTTCTTCCGGCACTATTTATACCTTTGTAGGCGAAGTCCATGGACACTTCGCCCGTGGGCCTATGGCTTACCCCTCTATAATACCAAGAGGAGCGCCCCCTATGATGCGCATGAATAGCTCAAGTATTCCGCTCTTTGTACGAGCGCTATCCCTGATAGGAGCACCCACTTCTACGTGTACGTGCTCCGATCCCTGTACCTCCTGCCCTTAGGTCTAAGCTACAATTCACAATACCTCTAACACTAACTCACAAAACTCACAGCACATGGATGTATTAGGGTTCGTCAAAGAGTTCAACGGGATTCTTTGGAACAGCTTCCTGATGTACGCCCTCCTCGGCGTCGGCATCTTCTACACCATCTACCTCGGCTTCCCACAGATCCGCCACTTCAATCTGGCGATGAAGTATGCCTTCGGCCCTGCTATGCAGCGGAAGAAGGGCGAGGAGGGTAAGTCCAAGGTCAACTCCTTCCAAGCTCTCGCCACCGCCGTAGCTGCCCAGGTCGGTACGGGGAACGTGGCAGGTATCGCCACCGCTATCTCCATGGGCGGTGTCGGATCGATCTTCTGGATGTGGATCTCTGCCATCCTCGGCATGGGGACGATCTTCTCCGAAGCTGTCTTAGCGCAGAAGTATCGTGAGGTACGTCCCGGAGGAGCTATCGGGGGGCCTGCCTTCTATATCCGTGAAGGCCTCGGGCTCAAGTGGCTGGCGCTCTTCTTCTCAATAGCCTTCATTACCTATGTAGGCTTCACGGGAAGTATGGTGCAGGCGAACTCCATCACGGTGGCGCTGACTACGGCCTTCGATATCGAGCCTTGGGTCGTCGGTGTGGGTATCGCACTCATCGTCGGTATCGTGATCGTCGGGGGGCAGAAGCGCATCACCACGGTCGCTGAGCTCGTCGTGCCCTTCATGGCTATCGCCTATATCTTGGGTTCGCTCGTCATCATGTGCATCTATTTCGACCAGATCCCCCAGGCCTTTGCAGAGGTCTTTAGAGAAGCCTTCTCCACGAAGGCTGCTGCTGGCGGTGCTGCTGGCATCGCGATGAAGTATGCTATCCGCTACGGGGTCGCTCGCGGCCTCTTCTCCAACGAGGCGGGTATGGGTACTTCGCCCCACGCTCACGCTATGGCCGAGGTGAAGGATCCTGCGATGCAGGGCTTCGTAGCGATGTCGGGTGTCTTCATCACGCTCCTCATCTGCACCTCTACGGCACTGGTCATCCTTCTGACGGGTGCTCATAAGCAGCCCGGACTCGAGTCGACAGCGATCACGCAGGAGGCCTTCGATATGGTCTTTGGTAAGGCGGGTATCATCTTCCTGCAGGTGAGTATCTTCTTCTTTGCCTTTACGACGATCATCGGGAACTATATCTTCGGTGAGATGAATGTCCGCTCGCTCTTCGGCAAGGTTGGGGTCTATATCTTCCGCGCAGTGGTCATCGGCTCGGTCTTCGTCGGGGCGATCTTCGCTGTGACCTTCGTGTGGGAGATCACCGACACGGTCACGGGGCTGATGGTCATCCCGAATATCATTGCTCTCATCTTCCTCGCTCCACAGACGAAGGCAGCCTACAAGAACTTCCTCAAGAAGCGCTCTGCAGGCGAGATCGACTAAGAAGCAATTCACATAAATAGCGAGCGGGCACCCCTCCATCGGTGGGGTGCCCGCTCGCTGTTTATGGCTACGTGTGGAGTGCGCTACACGATGAGCTGTCGGAGGCAAGCTGCGCAGAGGCGGACGTCACGCAGGCCCTTCTGGCGGAAGCGCACGTGGATGGCAGGCTGGTGTAGGTAGAGGTAGCCGAAGAGCTCGCTGAGCTTGGGATAGGCTGCCTCGCCCGAAGTACGGCGCTTGAAGCCTAAGACTCGCCCGCGCTCCATCGTGCAGAGGGTAGGGAGTACCTCCAGCGAAGCTGTCGGTAGTCCTACGGCTTCCAGCTCTGATAGGACGAGGGTGCGATGAAAGCGGACGTTGTGTGCGACGAGTACTTTCGCCTCGCTCACGGCTTGGAGCAAGCGCTCCAGCACGGGGCGTAGCTCTTCGCCTTCACACTCCATCTGCTCCGTCGTGATGCCGTGCAGGGCGGTAGCCTCCTCCGTTATGGAGGCACTGCGGCGGATGAGGTGCGTCTCCTCGGAGAGGCAGGCACCCGTAGCGTCCAGTACCTGCCACGAGAGGAGGATAATCGGTGAGGGTGCGAACTCTATCCCTACCTCCTCTTCGTGGACGATATCCTGCGTCTCGGTATCGAGGACGAGGTAGTGGGGGAGGGCTTCTGCTGGAGCAGGGCTATCAAAGAGTGGGGACGAATCAACATCGACCTCTACAGCGATAGGTGCGTCCTGTCGCTGTAGAGGTCGATGTGTATGTGCCGAGCGAAGAAGCTCCGAGCGGCGCTGAAGGCCCCATCTCAAGAGAAGCTGCAGGAGTACCAGTGCAAGAGGTACCAAGAGCAGAAGGAGTGGGGCAAGGCGCATAAGGCTTACTTCTTAGGGAAGAGGAAGGCACGGCTACGCTCTGCGGCGGCCTTTGCCCAGTCCTCGGGGAGGAAGCGCCAGTTCTTCGGGTCTACGGGGCGGACGACCTTGTGACGGCGGAAGAACTCAGCTAAGTAATACGACTGGTCGTGCGAGGTAGCACCGACGATACGCTTCGGTAGGTCTTCCTTCGCGATGCCAGCACCCGTAGTGAGCATACCCCCAGCACCTCCAGCGCGGTAGGAATTGACGGCTACACGATAGGTGCGGTCGAGGTCGAAGGGCTCGCTATGCCCCGTGAGGCGAAGGATCGTCACACGCTCGCCCTCGGGCTTGGAGAGGTCGACGGTGTAGTCGATGCCTTGCGCTGCGCTGTAGTTGTAGGGCGGTACGAAGGTCTTGTACTTGTCCGTCGGCTGTGCCCCAGGGCGTAGTCGGATGAGCCCGCCATCTTCGGTGATGGAGGTCGCTGCCCAGCCTGCATAGGAGTGCTCGAGGTAGCCACGGATCTCACGACCCGTGAGCTGCATAGCGTAGAGGAAGTTGGAGAAGGGGCAGAATTTAAAGAGGTCACGCACATAGACCTTGCCAGCGGGGAGGACGGCGGAGGTCTTCAGCGGTGCGGCAAAGGAGATCTCTGCACCCACCGACTCGAGCTGCATACGATGGATGACGTCCATATAGGGTGTCGTACCGAAGAGTGCATCTTCACCACGCACCTCGGAGGCCAGCTCACCGACTTCGGTAGCCAGATAGTCATTCACTGCAGCGTACTCCTGGGCGAAGTGGCGAAGGAAGACCGAGTCAGGCTCTACACCCTCCAGAGAGATGAAGGAGGGAACGAGCTGCTTAGAGATGATGCGGCCACCTTCCTTGCGTACGGTGATCTGGATGTCCGCGACACGATCGAGATGGTTCGCGGGATTGATGAGAAGGACGGAGTCCGTCGTGCTTCCCTCAGGGCGGATCCACTCCAGCTCCTGACGGTGGTCGTGGCCAATGAGCAGGAGGTCAATGCCCATACCCTTGTTCGCCAGCGCACGGCCAGCATTCTCGAGGTAGTCGGGGTTATCGTTCTCCAGCCCAGAGTGCATCAGCACGACAAGAAGGTCGGGCTTCTCACGCTCCTGGATGAGGGGCACCCAGTGTGCAGCTGAGGTGAGGATATCATCGAAGTGCAGGCCTTCCCAGAGATGGGCCGGTACCCACTGCGGGATGGCAGGTGTCGTGAAGCCTAAGACGGCTACACGTAGCCCAGCACGGGTGAAGACGTGATAGGGCTTGAAGTAAGGCTCGCCCGTCTTGTCGGAGATGATGTTCGCTGCGATGAGGGGGAACTTACACTCGCGTCCCCACTTGTCGAAGACGCTATGCCCAGGCTCGATGTCGTGGTTGCCCATGGCGACGGCATCGTAGCCGAGGTAGTTCATCGCCGAGGAGACGATGTGTGTCGAGAGGGTGTCGACGTAGTTGTAGTAGTACGTCGGGGGCTCACCCTGCAGGAGGTCACCAGCGTCCAGCAGCAGGGTCTCGGGGTCGGTACGACGGATCTCGCGCAGTACCGTCGAGAGACGTGACATGCTCCCCGTGCCTGGGCGGTCATTGAGGAAGTCGTAGGGGAAGATATTCCCGTGGACGTCTGTGGTGTGGAGGATGCGGAGCTTGTGCTGCGTGACACGGGGCGTCTTCTGCGCCCATGCTACGGAGCCAAAGAGGAAGAAGAGGACGAGTACCCCTGCCCAGCGCACTGGGCTAAGGATACTCGTCTTGAGAGAGCTATTCATGTAAGTGGGTTCTTGGTCTGAATAATCAGGGGAGGGGCGAAGCCTTACTTGACTTCGCTACCAGGGGTGATCGGGCCCTGAGGCGTGATCACACGGAGCTGGCCCGTTGTGCGGTCGGCTGCGGAGAGGATCATCCCCTGCGACTCGATGCCACGGAGCTTACGTGGAGGGAGGTTGGCGATGAAGCAGACCTGCTTGCCTACCAGCTCCTCGGGAGCGTAGTGCTCAGCGATACCTGAGACGATCGTGCGGCCACCCAGACCATCGTCGATGCGGAACTGCAGGAGCTTGTCGGCCTTAGGCACCTTCGTGCACTCGGTGACGGTGCCCACACGGATGTCGAGCTTGAGGAAGTCCTCGAAGTCGATATTCTCAGCGATGGGGGCTGCGTGATCTTCGGCAGCCTCGTTGGCTTCCTTCGTCGCCTGCAGCTTCTGGATCTGGGCTTCGATGACGTCATCCTCGATCTTCTCGAAGAGGAGGCTGGCCTCGCCGAGCGTGTGCCCAGCTTCGATGAGGTCGCTACGGCCGAGGTCGGTCCATGCGGGCAGGTCGATGGCGAGCATCTTGCAGAGCTTCTCGCTGCTCATCGGCAGGAAGGGCGCGAAGGCAATGGCGAGGTTAGCCGTGATCTGCAGGGAGATATTGAGGATCGTGGCGACACGCTCCATATCGGTCTTCGCCAGCTTCCAAGGCTCGGTGTCGGCGAGGTACTTGTTGCCAAGGCGTGCCAGATTCATCGCTTCCTTGAGGGCTTCGCGGAAGTGGAAGTTGTCCAGCTCACGCTCGATGGCGGCACGGACGGTGGAGAGCTCTGCGAGGGTCTCGCGGTCGAAGTCGGTCAGCGCACCGAGGGCGGGAACCTTCCCGTCGAAGTACTTCGAGGTGAGGACGAGGGCACGGTTCACGAAGTTACCGAAGACAGCTACCAGCTCATTGTTGTTGCGTGCCTGGAAGTCACGCCACGTGAAGTCGTTGTCCTTCGTCTCGGGGGCATTGGCCGTGAGGACGTAGCGCAGGACGTCCTGCTTACCGGGCAGATCCTCGAGGTACTCGTTGAGCCAGACGGCCCAGTTGCGGCTCGTGGAGATCTTGTCGCCCTCGAGATTGAGGAACTCATTGGCGGGGACGTTCTCGGGGAGGATGTAGGAGCCTTCGGCACGGAGCATCGCAGGGAAGACGATGCAGTGGAAGACGATGTTGTCCTTGCCGATGAAGTGCAGGAGGCGCGTGTCTTCGCTCTTCCACCACTTCTCCCAGCTGTCGGGCAGGAGTTCCTTCGTATTGGAGATATAGCCGATGGGCGCATCGAACCACACGTAGAGCACCTTGCCCTCAGCGCCCTCTACGGGCACGGGGATGCCCCAGTCGAGGTCACGGCTCACAGCACGGGGCTGCAGGCCTCCGTCGAGCCAGCTCTTACACTGCCCGTAGACATTGCTCTTCCACTCCTTGTGGTCCTCGAGGATCCACTGCTTGAGGAAGGGCTCGTGCTTGTCGAGGGGCAGATACCAGTGCTTTGTCTTGCGGAGCTCAGGCGTAGCACCGGAGATAGCGCTCTTGGGGTGGATGAGGTCGGTGGGGTTCAGCGTCGAGCCACAGGACTCACACTGGTCACCATAGGCGCGCTCATTCTGACAGCGGGGGCAGGTACCCGTGATGTAGCGGTCCGCGAGGAACTGCTTGGCCTCGGGGTCGTAGTACTGCTCGCTCTCTTCTTCGATGAAGCCGCCCTTGTCGTAGATGGTTCGGAAGATCGAAGAGGCAAGCTCACGGTGCGTGGCGCTCGTCGTACGGCCGTAGGTATCGAAGGTGATACCGAAGTCAGCGAATGACTTGCGGATGATCCCGTCGTAGCGGTCGACGATATCCTGTGGGGTCACGCCTTCCTTCTTAGCCTTGATCGCGATGGGCACACCATGCTCGTCGCTACCACAGACGAAGAGCACCTCCTCTCCACGGAGGCGCAGGTAGCGGGCATAGATATCAGAGGGGATGTACACACCTGCCAGGTGGCCGATGTGTACGGGGCCGTTCGCATAAGGCAGGGCGGCGGTGATGAGGGTACGCTTGAAGTTCTTCTCCATCTATATTCTTTCTATCTAAGCACCATACGAAGGGGTAGGACGGATAAAAGTCCTACCCCTCGGCGCGCATGATGCGGTATATTACTTATTCTTCTCAATGAGGCGCTCCTGCCAAGCCCAAGCAGAGCGGAGCGTGTCGGCGAGGGATTCCTTAGCTTCCCAGCCGAGGATGGTGTTGGCCTTCGTGGGGTCAGCCCAGACCTTCTCGATGTCGCCTTCGCGGCGGCCGACGATCTTGTGGGGGACCTTCACGCCCGTGACAGCCTCAAAGGTGTGGATGAGCTCCAGCACGCTGACGCCACGACCGGTACCGATGTTGAAGGTCTCCAGAGGCTCGCTGCCCTTGGAGTCGTCCAGCATACGCTCGATAGCGATGACGTGGGCCTTCGCCAGGTCGACGACATTGATGTAGTCGCGGATACAAGAGCCGTCGGGGGTGTTGTAGTCATCACCGAAGACGCTGAGCTGCTGACGGATACCAGCGGCGGTCTGCGTCAGGTAGGGGATGAGGTTCTGAGGCACACCATTGGGGAGCTCACCGATGAGTGCAGAGGGGTGGGCACCGATGGGGTTGAAGTAGCGCAGGCGGATGACCTTGTAGGGTACACCTGCATAGACCACATCGTTGAGGATCTCTTCATTGATCTGCTTCGTATTGCCGTAGGGCGAGAGGGCTACCTGGATAGGAGCTTCCTCGGTGACGGGCAGGATCTCGGGCTGGCCGTAGACGGTGCACGACGAGGAGAAGACGATCCCCTTGGTGCCGTGGCGCTGCATAGCCTCGAGGAGGACGATCAGTGAGAGCAAGTTATTCTTGTAGTAGAGCAGAGGCTTCTGTACGGATTCGCCGACAGCCTTGCTCGCAGCGAAGTGGATCACGCCCTGGATCGAGGGGTGAGCCGTGAAGATGCGCTCGATAGCAGCCTCGTCATTGCAGTCTACCTCATAGAAGATAGGACGAATGCCGGTAATTGCTTCGATGCCATCAAGGACCTCGATATTGGAGTTCGACAGGTTGTCAATGCTGATGACCTGATAGCCAGCTTGGATCAGTTCGACGGTGGTGTGAGAGCCGATGTAGCCGGTACCGCCAGTGACGAGAATGGTTCCTTTCATTGTCTTACTTTGTGGAGTCTATTATAATGTAGTGTTGATTTCTTCGATGTAGCCGAGGAGTTCGTCACGCCCCATACGCTCCTCCGAGGAGGTGACGAAGATCGGGGGAAGTTCCTCCCACTCCTCGCGGAGCTTGGTCTTGTAGGCCTCGACGTTAGCTGCGAGACGACCCTTGCTGAGCTTGTCGGCCTTCGTGAAGACCAGAGCGAAGGGGACGCCTTCCTCACCCAGCCATTGGATGAACTCCAGGTCGATCTTCTGGGGATCGTGTCGGCAGTCGAGGAGCACGAAGAGCAGTACCAGCTCCTTGCGCTCCAGTACGTAGTCCTCGATCATACGTCTGAGGCTATCACGGCTATCCTTGCCGAGGCGGGCATAGCCGTAGCCGGGGAGGTCGACGAGGTACCACGCATCGTTGATGATGAAGTGGTTGATGAGCTGCGTCTTCCCAGGCTTCTGCGAGGTCATAGCCAGCCCCTTGCGTGCGGTGAGCATATTGATGAGCGAAGACTTCCCGACATTGGAGCGCCCGATGAAGGCGTATTCGGGGAGTCCCGTCGTCGGGCACTTCTCCACACGACTATTGCTGATGACGAACTCTGCAGACTTGATGACCATAGGCTTTATTACGCTTATCTCGTGGCTACAAAGATACGGCTAAAGAAGCAAATAGCTACATCTCGGCCAGCTACCCTTCAGGGCTGACGCATCAAAGTGCAAGCAGTTGGTACTCAATATAGCTTGTTAGCCGAACTTCCTTGGGGAAAGTGGCGCGAAGCAACTGCAGGAGGAGGGGAAAGCAACCAGTACTGGTCACTCGAGTGACCAGTACTGGTTCGCGCTCCGACCAGTACTGGTTGATATTAGTAACCAGTACTGCTTCGATTGGTGAGCAGTACTGGTCGCAAAATACCTCTCTCTTAGAGCTTGGTATAGAGAGGTATAAGTAAGGGGCACGAACCGCAGTCGGTTCGTACCCCTTACTTGTGTGACTCTTCTTAGGATAGCCTGTGATAGAGTGGCTTGTGTGTGCCTTAGGCTTTCTTCACGACCTCCAGACGATCGCCAGCCTGCATCTGGGGGAGGCGCAGGCGACCTTGGTGGAGGAGTGTCTTCGTGTCTAAGGGACGACCGTTGAGTCGGAGGGCGTAGCCACGACCTTCGTCAGGCAGGAGGAGTGTGTGACGATAGGCGTGGTGTGCCTCGAGGACTAAGCGGTCGAGCTGACCAGCAGACCAGCTGAGCGAGCAGGTGGCATTACCGATGACGCGCAGACCTTGGACGCTACCGGCCTTCCATGCCTTGGGCAGTGCAGGCAGCGGGATGATGCAGCCCGTCTCACTGCTGAGGAGCATCTCCATGATGCCCGAGGAGCCGCCGAAGTTCCCGTCGATCTGGAAGGGCGGATGCGAGCTGAAGAGGTTGGGCTCTGTACCACTGCCGTAGGGCTTATTCGTCTTGGGGTCGATAGCGTCGACGGGGCGGAGGAGCATGTTCAGCACCTCATAAGCACCCTCAGCATCGCCCAGTCGTGCGTGGAAGTTCACCTTCCAGCCCATGGACCAGCTGGTGCTGCTTGAGCCACGTGCGATGAGCGTCTTCTTCGCGCCTTCAGCCAGCTCGGGCGTGCCGTGTGGCGTGATCTCGCTCCCAGGGAAGAGCCCGTAGAGATGCGATACGTGGCGGTGGTGTGGCTCGACCTCCTTGTAGTCCTCCATCCACTCCATGATACGCCCGTCAGGGCCGAGGGTAGTGGGCTTGAGCTGGCGCAGTGCCGTGGAGAGGCTGTCGACGAAGGTGCGGTCACGACCGAGGGCCATCGCTGCCTCGCGCGTCGTGGAGAAGAGCTCGCGCAGGATCTGATTGTCCATCGTCGAGCCAGCTGCTACGGCGACGGCCTTGCCTTGGGGCGTGTAGTAGCTGTTCTCAGGTGAGGTCGTGGGGACGTTGACGAGGTAGCCGCTCTTGGGATCCTTGACCAGCGTCGTGAGGAAGAAGCGTGCTGCTCCCTGCATCACGGGGTAGATGCGCTGCAGGTAAGCGCGGTCTTGGCTGTAGCGATAGTGGTTGTAGAGGTGCTCACAGAGCCAAGCGGCGGAGGTATTCGTAGCGCCCCAGCTGGGATGCTCGCCAGGGGCGGTGAACTGCCATACGTTGCCGAGGACGTGCGTGACCCAGCCCTTAGCACGGTAGAAGGTGCGTGCTGTACGCTCACCCGAAGGTACGATGCTCTCGACCCAATCCGTGAGCGCCCCGACGGTCTCGGGGAGTGCGCCCTTCTCGGCAGGCCAGTAGTTCATCTGTAGGTTGATGTTCAGGTGGTAGTCCCCGTTCCAAGGTGCTTGGATGGTTTCGGTCCATATCCCCTGCAGGTTGGGAGGCAGAGCGCCAGGGCGTGTGCTGGAGATCAGGAGGTAGCGGCCCAGCTGCATATAGAGAGCGGGCAGTGCAGGGTCGCGCTCGGGGTGCTCGTAGTAAGCGATCAGGCGGCGCTGGATAGGTAGCGATGAGAGCGCTGGGTCGGAGCCAAGGAAGCGAGCCTGTACACGGTCCATCTGTGCGGTGAAGCGCTGGACGTGCTCAGCGAAGAGGTTGGCTTCGCCCACGGCCTTAGCTTGGAGCGTCTGCTCGATGCTGCGCGCCATGACGGGCAGGCGCTTATCGTAGTAGTTGGTGTTGTGTGCGATGTAGAGCTCGATCGTGGGGGCATTGACCACGAGCAGCTCATCGCCACGGGTGATGAGCGTACCGCCCTGAGGCAGGACGGGGCGTACGACGATGGCGTAGCTCATACCACGACCACCCTTGCCGTCGGGGAGCTGACCCGAGAGTGTCAAGAAGCCTGCTTCGGCTGCAGGGTGCCCATTCTCGGGGCGGGAGAGTGAGAGGCGCAGCGTGTCACGGCGGGCCTCTTCGCTGTGGTTCGTCAGGTGTACGACCTGTACCTCACGGCCGAGGACGCTGTACAGACGCTTCGTGCGATAGGCTTGCCCGTCGACGACGAGGCTCTCCTTACTGACGCCTTCGCTGAGGCTCAGCCCACGGTAATAGCCACTGAGCTCGGGAGCCTTGTCCCAATTGAGGTGAAGGAAGCCACCGACTTGGTAGCTGCCGTAGGGGGTGTTCGCGCCTTGTCCGCGTCCGCTACCTACGCCACCGCAGACGAAGGTGCGGTAGATGAGGTCTTCGGCTTCCTTAGCACGGCCAGCGAGGAGGAGCTTACGGATAGCGGGGAGTTGCTTGTAGGCCTCGGCGTTCCAAGCAGTGGAGTCGACCGAGCCGCTCCACATGGAGCTTTCGTTGAGGGTGATCCTCTGATGCTGTACGCCACCATCGGAGAGCATCCCCAGACGGCCATTGCCGAGGGGGAGGGCCTCCATCATGCTCGTGGCGGGGCGATCGAAGAAATAGGTGAGGCTCTCGCGGTAAGCCTGGTCTACAGAGGTAGTCGTCTTAGCCCGCGGTGCCGCCGTCGTGGGGCTGGCGAAGGCGTTGCCTGCGCTGAGGGCTGCTGCGACGAGTGTGCAGCGAAGTAGGGTAGTATATGCCATAGGACTTGTGCAAGCGATATGGAAGCATCGGCTCCCGTTTGCCCGCAAAGATAAGCCATTCTTCCGCCCAAGCATCAGCCTCGCTCCTCAGCTCCCTCCTCTCGGCCGTTCGCTGGGGCTATAAAAAGGCTCAGCCCGCATCCCCCGAGCGTGGGGAATGCGGGCTGTAAGCCTTATGAAACTTGAGGGAAGGGGTCGCTTCTTAGATGACGCCCTGCTCGAGCATTGCCTGAGCTACCTTGAGGAAGCCAGCAACGTTAGCACCCTTGACGTAGTTGATGTAGTCTCCTTCACGGCCATGAGCCACGCACTGCTCGTGGATGTCGCTCATGATCTGGTGGAGCTTAGCATCGACTTCTTCGTTGGTCCAGTAGAGGTGCATAGCGTTCTGGGTCATTTCGAGACCAGAGGTAGCTACACCACCAGCATTGACTGCCTTACCAGGAGCGAAGAGCATCTTCTTTTCTACGAAGTACTCAGCAGCTTCGGCCGTACAACCCATATTCGACGTTTCAGCTACGATGGTTACGCCGTTAGCGTGGAGCATCTTAGCATCCTCTTCGTTCATTTCGTTCTGCGTAGCGCAAGGCATAGCGATGTCTACCTTCTGCTCCCAAGGCTTCTTGCCAGCGAAGAACTGAGCGTTGGGGAACTTCTTAGCGTAGTCAGAGACGACGTCGTTACCGCTGGAGCGGAGGTCGAGCAGCGCCTGGAACTTCTCGGGGGTGTTGATACCGTCTGGGTCGTAGACGTAGCCGTCAGGACCAGAGATGGTGACGACCTTAGCGCCGAGCTCCGTAGCCTTCTGAGCTACACCCCAAGCTACGTTACCGAAGCCAGAGATAGCTACCGTCTTGCCCTTGAGGTCGATGTTGTGCTGCTTGCAGATGTGCTGTACGAAGTAGACAGCGCCGAAGCCCGTAGATTCGGGACGCAGGCGAGAGCCACCGAAGGTGAAGCCCTTACCGGTCATCGTACCCGTGTGCTCGTTAGCAAGGCGCTTGTACTGACCGTACATATAGGCGACTTCGCGACCACCTACACCGATGTCCCCTGCAGGTACGTCGGTGTCAGGACCGATGTGGCGCCACAGCTCGCGCATGAAGCTCTGGCAGAAAGTCATGATTTCGCGGTCGCTCTTACCCTTAGGAGAGAAGTCGGCACCGCCCTTACCACCGCCCATAGGCAGCGTGGTGAGTGCATTCTTGAAGGTCTGTTCGAAGCCGAGGAACTTCAGGATAGAGAGGTTGACAGAGGGATGGAAGCGGATACCACCCTTGTATGGGCCGATAGCGTTGTTGAACTGTACGCGGTAGCCGATGTTCACATGGACTTTACCTGCATCGTCGATCCAAGGTACACGGAAGGTAATGATACGGTCGGGCTCTACGAGGCGTTCCATGATAGCTGCCTTTTCGAACTCGGGGTGCTGGTTGTAGACTTCTTCTACAGAGAGAAGAACTTCCTTCACAGCCTGGAGGAATTCCTTTTCCCCAGGGTGCTTTGCCTCGAGCGAGGCCAAAATCTCAGCGGATTTCATAACTGATCGATCTAATAGTTTTGCGTGTACGGCTCGTGTAGGAGCCTTGATTTCACAGCAAATATATGCAATGATTTTTACCTTGACAAATGTAGTAGCTTCTTTTAATTTCTTAGGAAAGAAGCGCATCTACACGGCTTTTCCGCTATGTGTGAATAGGGGTGTGAAAGGCAAAATAGCTGGTGAAAATCGTGTGTTATCCCTCGGTATCGTGGCAAATATTTGGCTTTTCACTTCATCCACCTTCCCCGCATTCGTGAGTACAGCACGCCGCCCTATATATAATAATGTATAGGGGAGGGTAAAGATGGTGGGGTGGGACGCACCTAACCGCGGCGGAAGAAGCGGGTGGGGTAGAGGGAGATGAGGAAGGAGAGCGCCGTCACCGAGATGAAGATGACGAGCATATCCAGCGGGCGCACATCCACGGGTAGCGCCATCGCTTCGATGCCGCTACCGGAGCGGATGATGCCGAAGCGTGCCTGCAGGAGGCAGAGTATCCAGCCTAAGAGCATGCCGACGCTGGTGCCTGTGAGGGCGATCAGTAGCCCCACACGGCGGAAGACCTGCTGCGTGAAGCTGGGCGGTGCACCGAGAGCGGTGAAGATACGGCTGTCGTCTTGCTTCTCGATGAGGAGCATAGCCAGCGAGCTGGCGACGTTGAAGGCCGCCAAGAGGAGGATGAAGAGAAGGATGAGATAGGTCATGACCTTCTCCATACGGATGAGGTAAGAGAGGTCGGGGTGTTGCTCTTCGCGGTCAAGGGCGGTAAGGCGATCGCCGTAGAGCGCCTTCACCTGCTGCTTGAAGTCGGAGGTCGTGACGCCCGAGCGGAGGTGGATGCCGAGAGCAGATACTTCGCTCTCCTCATAGTCGAGTACATCCTGTAGGTCAGCCAAGGGGAGGTAGATAGCAGCATCCGTCTCTTGACTCGTGGGCTGATACTGCCCGATGACTTGTGCCTCGAGGCTCTGGAAGGACGAGGCGGGGGCTAAGGGATTGGTGAAGCCGAGGCGCTTGGGGAAGAGTACTTCGGCGGCGGGGCCATTGTGCTCGGTGCGGCTGCTATCCTGCGGGAGCTGAATCGCTGCGCCGAGCTGGATGGGGGTGATGGGTACGCCCTCGGCATCTACCAGGGTCGTCGTCGAGTGGAGCTCGGGCACATCAGCTGCGCGCCCCATAGGGTAGACGGAGGCAAAGGCCGAGTCCACCCCGACAGCATCCACGACCCACTGCTGCTCCCCTACACGTAGGAGACCCTTGCTCTCCAGGCGTAGGGCAATCGCTTCGGCACCAGCCTTTGTGAGCTTGGTGCGGTAGTCGGGGAACTTCTTCAGGTCAAAGACTCCGCCCTCCGTGTCTCTCAGGACGATATCGGCATCGACCTGCTCTGTAGCCCCGAGGATCATCGCCACATAGCCATTGTACACGCCGACGACAGCCACCAGCGCCATAGCGACGACAGCGATGGCGATGGCAGAGAGTGCCGTCACGTAGTTCACTGCATGCAGGCGGGTGCGGCTGAAGAGGTAGCGGAGGGCTATGCGGAAGCTGAGCACGGGCGAGAGGCGGGGAGTGGGGAGATCGTTACTTGTCGTTCAGCCCGAGGAGGCTATCGATGCGCTCGAGGTAGTCGAGTGAGTCATCGATGAAGAAGGTCAGCTCGGGGAGCTTACGCAGCTGCTTGCCTACGCGCAGGCCCAGGTCATAGCGGATGGTCTTTGCGCTGGAGCGAATTGACTCGAGTAGCTCTTCGGCCTTCTCCGAGGGGAAGATGCTCAGGCGTACACGAGCGATGCTGAGGTCGGGGCTCACGGTCACCGACGTCACGGTGATCAGTGTGCCGGGCATGCTCTGGGTCTGTATGCGGAAGAGGTCGCTGACCTCCTTTTGGATGAGTCGATTGATTCGGCTCATTCTTGTATTATCCATTCTTTCTGTCTTTTTGAATTACGCTTACAAAGTTAGTCAAAGCTCGCCTCATCTCCCGCCTCTACAAGGGTGGTCGGCGAAGGTCCGATGGCTGACTACCTATATATAGTACTTCATTCGGGGTGGAAGAGTGCTCGACAAAGCCACTTCCGCGAAAAGAGAAGATCCCACTTGATACACCCTCGGATGGGGCGATGTCAAGTGGGATCTTGCTTGGAGTGATGTGCCAGAGAGCGTGGCTCTCCTAAACCGTGATCGTTTGGCTAGTTGTCGTTAGCCTCGACTTTGTAAAGTTCACTTGATAATGATTGTGAAGGATCCGAGGTGAGTGTTACCTCCTTCTCGTAGGTCTTGAGGTACTTGTTCCCTCTATACAGCTTCACGCTCGTCTTTACCTTGATGGATGCAGGGGCATTATTATTATCGGGTCTGCGTACGATAATACCAACATATAGCCCCGAACCCTTGTGGGTGAAGGTCGTGCGATAGGACTTTGCGATGGGCTCTCTCCACTCGGTATTGTAGGTGATCTGACCGACGAGTTTGCCGTCACGGTAGATGTCAGATCCGCCTTGGGTGTTGGCGTTGAAGTGGACGCTGATCGGAGCGGATGCACTGATCGAGACCTCTTGCTTCAGGTCTGCGCTGCCAAAGCCCCCGAATTCTCCGCCTGGCAGATCACTCTTGCCACCGCAAGAGCTGAGCACTAAGCCAAAGGAGAGGAGGAGAAGAGATAGGAAGCCGAGTCGGCGAATAGATCGTTTTGTAGCCATTTTGCTTGTAGTTGATGATGAGGCGGAGGGAGGATAGACCGAGCTACCCTGCTCCACGATAATGGTTCCGTTAAATGAATTGTACTTAGGGAAGGAGTGTAAGACGGGCTTCCTCTCCTTCCTTAGCTACAAACGAGAAAATGTATGAATATGTTGTCTTCTCGCGAAAATATGTCTGTGTATAATAGGATGTGGTAAATAAAAGTAAATGGATTTCGCAGGATATATGCTCCGAAGTTGATGGGAAATAGCCTCAGGATAGCTTGCTTTTGGCGAAGGGAAAGTGGGAGTATGGTGAGCCCTTCGCGAGGTGTAAGTCACTCATGGATGCGGTGTTGCTTGCTCGACATCGGGGAAGTTGCTACATTTGTTTCAGTGCTACGGCTGATCGTAGTGTCCTGACCTCTCGGTCTGATCACAAAAAAAGGAGGGTGAGAGCCCTTACGAGCTCCCACCCTGTGAAGTAGAAATAGTCTGTCGTCAGAGTTTGACTGTAAGTTGATCCTATTCCTCTACGTGATTAGTTACAAGAGAGCAAAGCCCAAGAATAAACAGACAATAACTGCTACGATAGCAACAGGCTTCCAGTAGTTCTCCCTACTCTTTTCTGAGGCAGTTGCAAATTCACGTTTAAGCTGCTCCTTTTGCATGTTTGCATGATCAAGCTTCTCTTGCATACGCTTATTCTGCTCCTGTGATGATTTGAGGCTATCGCCTAAATGTTTGAGTTGCTCTTGGAGGACCGTATTCTGTTTTAGCTGTTGTTTGCTAACCTCCTGCATAGCTTCGGAGTGTTGCTTCTGCGTCTGATCGAGTTTGGAAAGCCTGTCTTGCAGCTCCTTATTTTGCCTTTGGCTTGCAGCGAGCTGACCCTCTAGTTGCTTGGTAGTCTGCTGCATCGTTTCAGTATTCTTCTTTTGTGTCTGGTCAAGTTTGGAAAGTCTTTCTTGCAGCTCTTTGTTTTGCTTTTGACTTGCAGCTAACTGGCTCTCAAATTGCTTTCTAATCTTCTCGGTTAAGACCGCTCTTGAGCGACTCATCTCCTCACTGACCCGTTCTACAAGGTCTGAGAAGTAGTGGCCTAATCCGGTGGGAGTGGAAGCTACTTTATCAAGTATTTGCTTGATGAAGAGTTTCTCCTCTACATGACCAATGGCCCCTATCACGGGAGTCTTAAGTTCTGAGATAGTACTCAAAACCTCAAGGTCATCAAGCGCTTCAATGCCACTCCCTCCACCACGCACAATAGCCAAGACATCGTAGTCCTCTGAGTCAAGTTGTTGTAGCTTTGATGCAAGCTCTCTGCTTTTTGAAAATGGAGTTCGATGTTCATGAAAGTCGATTGCCGACTTTGCCGCTTTAATTCCTGCGTCAAAGTCTGATAGGGTGATTGATCCCTCTGCTAGTAAGAGTGCAATTTTGGGGAGCCGCTCTTTGAAGAGTAGACTTTCAAGTAGAGTGTCAATGTTTTTAAAGCCTTTTGAAGATTTGAGTTGTCTGAGCTCCATTCGACGGACTTCTGCTTTGTCTATGTGTCGTTCCTCAATGGATTCTACTCGGGTTACTTCAAAGGTAAGTTTGATGTGACCATCACTAGTTACATATCTACTAAGAACTCCTGAGATGTTAGCGACATTGCCATTTTGAAGAGCATTCCTGTGGCCCTCACTTACTTTAACCGATAGAGATTCTTCGCGATTTTCATCTTTTAAGACGTCGTAATAAAATCCCCTATAGCATTTAGAGTCTGTTTTTTGATAGATGCCCCGAAGTCGAATGACTTGGGCTGGTCTATGGCTTGTAATCCAGTTGTTTAGCATGTGTATCAACTCTGATGGTTGATAGAATTCTTGAGCCACTGCTGGTGACTCTACCATTTGGATTACCTCTTCCATACTCTAAATTTACTCCTGAATATTCTAATCAATCTTTTTGTAATGAGCTCCTTGATGTTGGCTTTCTGTAGCCCCCTCGTATGAGCAGTTGTGGGCGAGAGAGGTGGGGACAAAGACGATGTCTTTCCCCATTTTCAATTTCGTGATACAACTCCTTTTTATAGGTTATGTAGCCCTGATGGCACCTTTTTGGGGGGCTCTTTATTGATAAATATTTGAGGACCTGCTACTATTAATCCTCTCCTTTGATGGCTCCTTCTTCTGCACTGTTCTGCGAAGGTACGGAATCTGAAAGCTAATCACAACAGAGACTTGTTTACTACTGCACATTTGGTGGTTATGGCGATAGGTGGTTGGTCCGCGTATGGATAAAAGTTGTGGACGAGTGGCAGATAAGTTTGGCTACGTACGTGGCTCTAATATCTACGTGCGTGGATATTTGGATTTACGTGCCT
>ERZ773018.721-NODE-721-length-18917-cov-14.037059_pt1 | contig 18917 bp, 14 predicted proteins | sample MGYA00580840_ERZ773018 | MGnify/ENA primary metagenome ERZ773018 (study PRJEB29015, sample SAMEA2738125) | human oral metagenome | biome: human oral; feature: human-associated habitat; material: saliva | place: China | collected 2256 ... | reverse complement strand
GCTAGGCGGTTTTCAAGTGTGAAGCCTTCGATTGGTTTCAGGACTGCGGAGCCGCTGGCAAGTCTATCCCGGAGGACAGATTCCAGCACTTTCTGGACTTCTGACATTATAATCGGGCCGATGCCATCACCGTCGGCGGTTCCGATTATTACCTTATCCCCATTCGAATTAGATGCTAAATTTCCCTCTCTAGCGGCTCCACCTTCTCTCTCCGCTCTCATGCGCTCATTTCTATCCACCTGTTCACGCAACATAGCTTCAAAGTTCTCTACTGCACTTTTAATATCACGCTCTATTTCGGAGCTATATATCTTATCAGTCATTTCACATCTCCAAACTCAGTCTATCTGACTAGCTACAACTTACAGAAGCTCCCGATCTATTTTTTCTAGTTTCCTAGCGCAGCATAGTCTAGAAGTCCACCAGCAAGCAGCACTTCCTTCTGCCTCTCAGCAAGTTCCATTTTAAGAGAAATTTTCTTATCGCCTGCATAAAGGGTAATTCTATCATCTCTAAGCGCTGACCTCACACCTTCTAGTCTAAGAACATCTCCCTGTTCTATCTTGCCGTAGTCATCTGGATTCTCAAATAATAGAGGCAGGATTCCAGCATTAACTAGGTTTGCTGCGTGGATTCTTGCAAAGCTCTTTACTATTACTGCCTTTATTCCTAGGTGTAGCGGTGCTAGAGCTGCATGCTCTCTAGATGAACCCTGCCCGTAGTTTGAACCCCCAACTATGAATCCTTTTCCTGCATTCTTTGCTCTTGCCACAAAGGTTTCATCAATCACACTGAAACAGAATTCAGATATCTTAGGCACGTTAGATCTATATGGCAGCACCTTCGAGCCTGCTGGCATGATATGGTCGGTGGTGATATTATCACCGACCTTGAGGATAACCGCGGCCTCGATTTCGTCTTCTAGCGGGCTGGTCTCTGGGAAAGGCTTAATATTAGGGCCGCGGAGCACCTCTGCCGCCTCGGCTTCTGCTGCTGGCAGTGGTGCGATGATTCCGTCATCATTGATGCGGAATCTATCTGGCTGCTGCGGCTGTGCGATTGGAGGAAGTGTCGTTGGATCTGTGATAAAGCCTGTGAGCGCTGATGCTGCAGCTGTTTCAGGGCTTACTAGATATACCTGTCCATCCTTAGTTCCCGAGCGACCGAGGAAGTTTCTGTTAAATGTTCTTAGGCTCACGCCCTTTGAGTTCGGCGAGAATCCCATTCCTATACATGGGCCACATGCGCACTCCAGTATTCTAGCACCCGCGTCTATCATATCTGTGAGTGCACCGCTCTCTGCCATCATTGAGAACACCTGCCTCGAACCTGGTGATATTCCAAGACTCACACTGTCTGCAATCTTATGTCCCTTTAAAACCGATGCCGTCTTGGTCATGTCTGCAAATGATGAGTTTGTACATGAACCGATCGCCACCTGATCAACCTTTATTCCTGCGAGCTCTCTCACAGGCTTTACATTGTCAGGACTATTTGGACAAGCAGCTAGAGGCTCGAGTTCGCTCAGATTGATAGAGTAACGCTCAGCATATTCAGCATCTGGATCGCTTGCTAGAGGAGACCAGTCAGCCTCCCTATCCTGAGCGGCCATGAACTGCCTGGTCACCTCGTCAGAAGGAAAAATCGAGGTAGTAGCCCCTAGCTCAGCGCCCATGTTGGTAATAGTCGCACGCTCAGGAACGCTGAGCGTCACTACACCCTCGCCGCCATATTCGACAATAGCGCCAATGCCGCCCTTGACAGACAGCATGCGCAGAACCTCCAAGATGATATCTTTGGCGCTCACATTAGGGCGGAGCTCTCCTATAAGTTCCACGAAAATCATCCTAGGCATAGGAATGTGGTAAGCTCCGCCGCCCATGGCAACGGCTACATCCATGCCACCAGCGCCCATCGCCAGCATTCCTAGCCCACCACCAGTTGGCGTGTGCGAATCAGACCCAATCAGGGTCTTGCCTGGAATGCCAAATCTCTCATAATGAACCTGGTGGCAGATGCCGTTGCCAGGTCTCGAGAAGTACACACCGTGCTTTGCAGCCACGGTCTGAATATATTTGTGATCATCTGCATTCTCAAATCCAGACTGCAGAGTATTGTGATCTATATATGCTACGGAACGCTCAGTCTTGACCTGCGGAATTCCCATCGCCTCAAACTCCAGATATGCCATTGTTCCAGTCGCATCCTGTGTCAGAGTCTGGTCAATCCTGAGCCCGATCTCCTCGCCCACCTTCATCTCACCACTAACCAAGTGAGCTTTAATAATTTTCTCAGCTATTGTATATCCCATTTTATGCCCCCTACCAGCTTCCTTCAGACTCTCCAGTTACGAATTTATTTACAAGCGCATCAATCTCATCTGCTCCGATAACAGATACCCTGCCGTTATCATATTGATTATCAATCCAGCTCTTGATATAGCGAACCACTTCGCTGTGCTTATCTACCTTACGATCGCCCTCTAGATGATATTTCTCATTGAGCCAAACAGCTACTCCAGCCGCACCGCTGTTCTGATTGATTGAAACGAGAGGCGGTCTATTGAGGAATTTCTTAGTGTCAAATATATTGTAAATTTCCTCATTCTTAAGCAGCCCATCTGCGTGAATTCCAGCCTTAGTAACGTTGAAATTCTTGCCGACGAACGGGGTCTGCTCAGGCAAATGATACCCGATTTTCTTCTCATAATACTCGGCAAGTTCAGTGATAACCGTCGTATCCATCCCGTCCAGTGTACCGCGTAACTGCGCATACTCGAAGACCATCGCCTCAAGAGGAACATTTCCAGTCCTCTCTCCTATGCCAAATAGCGTAGTATTTACCGCCGCTGCTCCGTACAGCCACGCAGTCGCCGCATTAGTAACGGCCTTATAGAAATCGTTATGCCCATGCCATTCGATCATCTCACTCGGCACCCCTGCGTAATGCTGAAGTCCATAGATTATCCCGGGAACTGACCTAGGCATCGCAACTCCTCCATAAGGAATTCCGTATCCAAGCGTATCGCATGCACGAATTCTAACAGGCATATTAGCCTGCTCTGCAAGGTCCTGAATAGCCTTTACAAAAGGGACTACAAAACCATAGAAGTCAGCCCTCGTAATGTCCTCAAGGTGACACCTTGGCATAACCCCAGCTTCAAATGCATCGGAAATGACCGATAGGTAGTGCTCCATCGCCTGCCTTCTATTCATGCCGAGCTTCGTAAATATATGGTAATCTGAGCAGCTTACGAGTATACCAGTCTCCTTAACACCGATGTCGTGCACGAGCTTAAAATCTTCTTTCTTAGCTCTAATCCATGTCGTAATCTCTGGAAATTCAAGCCCCAGCTCCCTGCACTTCTCGATAGCTCGCCTATCTCTATCACTATATACGAAAAACTCCGTCTGCCTAATCTTGCCGTTAGGCCCTGATAGCCTCGACATCATCTCATATATATCTACAATCTGCTCAACAGTATATGGTTCGCGAGATTGCTGCCCGTCACGGAATGTCGTATCGGTAATCCATATCTCCTTAGGCATTCCGAGAGGATTTCTTCTAAAGTTAAAGGAAACCTTTGGTATCTCGGTGTACTCGAAAAACTCACGCATCAAATTAGGTTCTTCAACATCTTGAAGCTGGTAATTGTAAGGATCCTGTTCTAGTAGGTTTGATTTCTTATTGATCTTGATGTCACTCATCTGTTATACCTCGCAAATTTTAGTTCCCCGTCCCCTTAAGTCTAGCCTCCGCTAATCTACGAGCTTCGTTATAATGGTTTATACCGACGCGCTAGATTGTATACATGTATATTAATATGCAATATTTGCTATGTCAAGTAATCACACTAACTATGACAAAATTTCCATATAAAATACCCTCATTACTGGGTGTCCAGTAATGAGGGTACATATCATCATGACTCTCGGTCTCTCTTCCGTCTATATAAACTATATAAACCACTCGGGGTCTTTTCTCTTAAAATGAAGCTTTTCTCTCGCAATCCTCGTCGCCCTAGCAAGCGAACCGTAGAACCCGCGTGCATCTTGAGGACACGCCTTTATGCAAGATGTGCACGAGATGCATTCCTTTGGATCGGACTTCCTGAGATCATCAGTGCTTATTGCCCCAACTGGGCATACTTCCTTGCACTTTCCGCAGCTTATGCATAGAGAATTCGCTGTAGGGTGAATCGGTAATTTCATAGGCTTGCGCTTTGGAATAGAGCCAGGAATCATGAGCGGTGCGAGTCTTCCTCTCATAGACGAGATATCTGTGCACACGAAACGCTTCAGCTTCTTAGCACTGATACTGCTGAACTCAATCATCTTCTTGATATCGTTCGAATCTGGTCTGCTCTCCGCAATCTTAGAGAACATCGAGTGCTGAGCGATAAATGCAGCTGCACTTATAACGTTAAAGCCTCTCTCACTTGCATATGTGTATAGCTCGTAAAGCGCATCACCGTAACTGTTGTTTCCATATGATACTAGCGCAACGAGATATGCACCATTACCATTCACCTTGGATAGCATCTCCTTGCAAATCTCTGGAATTCGCCCAGACATTACTGGAAGCCCCATAACAACTATGGTCTCATCGGTACAATCAATAGAAGTATTGATTCCGTGGCGCTCACTTAGACAGAGCATATCGTAAAAAGAATAGCTGAGATCATCTAGACAGCTATCGCGCATGTTTTCAGTTAATTCAATTGTAATCTTCTTAGTTATCTTGGCAGTCGCACCCGACGGGCTGAAGTACATGCCTACAATGTTCTTAATCATCTTTGAATCTCACATATTTGCAGTGCCTAAAGCACTTTGAGAACATCCCTTCATAATATTGCATAAATTTTACCATGCAAAAGAAAATAATTTGTCTCGGTAATGTGCATTTTTGTGAAGATAGAATGAAGAAGTGAAAGAAATAAAAATAGCAGCTTCGAACTATCGAAACTGCCTTTTATCGTTTTATTCCATTATATCTGGAACTTGCTATTTCAAGCTCAAGCACCTCAAACTTCACTTTCAAAACGAAGTTCAATCTCGCTTATATGTTCGCTTCAAGCTTTGAGCAGTGAATCTTCGCCTACTTAATATTGTAATCTTCGTTCCACTGATTGAAGTAGTCGATCTGCATCGCTTTCTTCATCTTATCAAGAGTTGCCTCTGCCTCAGCATTCGCAAGTTCGGTACCCTTTCTGAGCATTTCAACTACCACTTCAGGATTCTCTTCGTAGTATGTACGTCTCTCTCTGATTGGCTCAAGGAACTCATTTAACACCTTAAGAAGGAACTTTTTAACCTTAACATCGCCGAGTCCACCTCTTCTATAGTGGTCTTTGAGCTCATCCAAATCCTTGTAATCAGGTAGATACTTCTCGAATGAATCAGGCTGCACAAACGCATCTAGGTATGTAAACACAGTATTGCCTTCAACCTGACCTGGATCCTCAACCTTGATGTGGTTAGGGTCAGTATACATACTCATGACCTTAGTCTTGAGTTCCTGCTCACTGTCCGATAGATAGATGGTGTTGCCGAGTGATTTGCTCATCTTAGCCTGACCATCAGTGCCTGGAAGTCTTAGGCACGCCTTATTGTCCGGTAGATAAATCTCTGGCTCAACTAGGACTTCACCATAAGTAGCATTGAATTTACGCACTATCTCGCGGCACTGCTCGATCATCGGTTCCTGATCTTCACCAACTGGTACGATAGTGCCCATGAAAGCAGTGATATCGGAAGCCTGGCTTATAGGATATGTAAAGAATCCTACCGGTAGATTTGCCTCAAAACCACGCATCTTAATCTCATTCTTAACTGTAGGATTTCTCTGAACTCTAGCAACTGTAACGAGATTCATGTAGTACATAGTCATCTCATGAAGTGCTGGAATCTGTGACTGAATAAAGATGGTCGTGCGAGATGGATCAAGTCCAATTGCCAGATAATCCATCGCAACCTGAAGCACGCTCTCGCGCACCTTCTCTGGGTTATCAGCATTGTCAGTCAAGGCCTGTGCATCTGCAATCATAACGAACATCTTGTCGATACTCGAATCCTCCTGCAGGATGAGCCTCTGTCTCAATGATCCCACGTAGTGACCGATGTGCAGTCTGCCGGTCGGTCTATCTCCGGTTAATACAACTTTATTTTTACTCATATTTTTACCTCTTATCTCTATATTTAAAGCTATGGTGCAACTTGCTGTTGGTCTATTTCATCTCGAACTTAGCCGCGCCATCGCGTCCCATAGATGGCATCTTCGGTCGCAACTCCATCCATGTGCACATCCGTCTCCTCTAGCGGAATATCGTCTGTGAGAAGCTTCTCAAAGCAGAGCGCAATCTTGTTAAATCCCGACACACTAAGAAATCTATCATAGTAACCCGCACCGTGACCGATTCTCCGTCCGTCCTTCGAGCATGCCACGCAAGGAACAATTGCTAGGTCAAACTCATCCGCTGCAATTTCAGTCGCTTCAGCAAGCGGCTCTCTAATTCCGAATGAACCTCTCGCAAGTTCATCACCGTGCCTATATTCCTTGACTATCATCTCATGCGGTCCGACGCAGAGCGGAATCCCAACGCGTTTGCCATCCTCAAGAGCACCTTCAATAATCGCATCTGTCACAGGTTCACCGCCCATCGACATGTAACAAAATATCGTCTTTGCATCCCTATATGCATCAGTTTGTACTACGAGATTAGTGATTTTCCTGCTTGCCTCTTCGATATATTCGGGAGAAAGCCCCTTTACGATTTCTCGACATCTTGCGCGAAGTGCCTTTTTATTCTCATGTATGTTCTGTTTTCTATGAGTTTCCACATTAGCTCCTTTACTGCACATCGTAGGTCTTGCGGATACATGCAGCCATTTGCCAGATACTAGCCGCATCTACAGTTGGTTAATTATATCCTTCTTTATCTTCCTAGTATATATGATTGACATGCTAAGTCCAAAGAATTCTGCAAATACAAATGAGAGCCACACGTAGTCGATGTTGCCGAGCTTAGATAGGAAGTATGCCGCTGGCAGTAGCACGATTAGCTGTCTTACGATGGAGACGTACATGCTGTATACACTCTTGCCAAGTGCTTGGAATACTCCGCCTAGTATGATTGAGTATCCTGCAAGAGGGAACACGAGCGAGATAATCCTGAGCTCAACGGTTCCAATTTTCATCAGCTCTGGCGAGGCCGAGAAGAAGCCGAGCAGTACATGCGGGATTGTCCAGAATATGAACATTCCAATGGTCATCATGGCTATACCGTAAATTACAGACAGTCTCAATGTCTCATCTAGTCGCTTGCGGTTCTGCGCACCATAGTTATATGCGATAATCGGAACTATTCCGTTGTCCATACCGAACACTGGCATAAAGATGAAGCTCTGGAGCTTGAAATAAGCTCCAAAAGCCGCAACCGCAGTAGTCGTAAATTTTACGAGTATCTGATTTAGTCCGAAGACCATGAATGAGCCTACCGACTGCATGATAATCGATGGAATTCCGATTCCATATATCTCTTTGATAGTCTTCCATCTAGGTCTGAAACCTTTGTATGTAAGCTTTATCTCCTTATTCTTCTTGACGTTGAAATACAGCCCTAATAGCGCACCAACCGTCTGTCCAAAAACGGTTGCATATGCAGCACCAGCGATTCCCATCTTGGGCACTCCGAACCACCCAAAGATAAGTATAGGATCCATGATTATATTGATTATCGCACCGATACTCTGTGTGATAAAAATATAAATGGTCTTGCCCGTGCTCTGCAGAAGTCTCTCAATAGTCACCTGTAGAAATACCATAATAGAGAGCCAACACACAATTCTAAGGTAAGTAACTCCGTACTCGATTATCTCATGATTGCTAGTCTGCATCTCGATAAAAGGTCTAGCGAACACCCCGATGATTACGAATATCGCGTAAGTTACAAAGCACAGGAATATGCCGTTTTGCGCCGTAGCAGTTACCTTGTCGAACTCCCTTGCTCCGAGATATCGCGACATAAGAGCACTCATACCGACAGCAGTACCTACTCCAAACGCAATCATCATCGCTTGAACTGGGAAGCAAAGTGATATAGCTGTGAGCGCATTCTCGTTAATCTGTGCGATAAATATACTATCTACGATGTTGTATAACGATAGCACAAACATAGAGACCATAAGTGGCACTGATAGTTTTATAATCAGTGACGGTATTGGTGCTGTTCCTAATTTATTTTCTTTTATCTCAGCAGCTGCACTCATTGTTTCCCCTTTCTTATATTCCTAATAAATAAAAATGACTGAACGGCTACTCCATTCAATCTTTTATTCATTATAACATTTTGCAATGAATTTTTCCTAGTGTGGTTACACAAATAAACACATAAAACTTGTAATATATGCAAATATTACCTGTATTCGTGGCAAAGAAAAAAACGCAGCCTGAGCTACGCCTTTTCCATTGCAGTATATTTATTATTAAGGATGTTACAGCCCGTAGGCTTGGAACAACAATTTTAGATTAGAGAAGATATGCACTTCTCCACTTCATCCATCTTCGCAGTTGGTTCAAATCTAGCAACAACATTGCCACCTCTATCTACTACGAACTTGGTAAAGTTCCACTTGATATCAGGATTATTCTTATAATCCTTGTCCATTTTCTTAACTACGACCGAGAGTCCTGTCGCCTTGAGTCCTTTGCCAAAGCCCTCAAACCCTTTCTCCTCTTTGAGGAACTTATAGAGTTCGAGCTGGTTTTCGCCGTTAACATCAGATTTCTTCATCTGAGGAAACTGTGTTTTGTACTGAAGTGTGCAAAACTCTTGAATCTCTTCATCTGTACCAGGAGTCTGACCTGCAAACTGATTGCACGGAATGTCGAGAACCTCAAATCCTTGTTCGTGATATTTCTCATACATTTCCACAATCGACTCATACTGCGGTGTAAATCCACATCCTGTCGCTGTGTTAACGACTAGGACAACCTTTCCCTCGTAATCCCTCATGGATATCTGTCTGCCATCTGCAGCTGGAACTGTATAATCGTAAAAGCCCATATCTACTACCTCCTGTTACAGCCTTTATAAAGGCTTCAGCAAATGTTCCGCCACACGCATTTATCGTTAGGCAGATTGCTTTCTTACTAAGTCTCTAGTCTAATTTCCTTTTTAGACTCCCCTTGCATATACAATTATATTTTGCTAAATTCATTTGTCAACAACTCGTAATGCACTTATATAAATACTTAATTCACTCCTTGTACTCTTTGCTTGGCGCATGTAAAAAGTGTCAGGATGCGCATCCTAACACTCTACTCTTCTTGTTATTATCTGCTCTTTCAAGCCTTTACATTAGTTACCAGCTCACCTGTCCATCGCCAGTAATGTCTATCTTATCCCCGAGGAATGTTGGCTTCGGCTTAACGATGCACTGCACAAAGGCTTTTTCCCTAGCGAGGAATTCCCTCACTGCACGAGATTCATCTCCGTCGTACCGCTTCTCTACTGCACTTACACCAACAACATTTAGTCCGAGTCTCTTAGCTGTGTATAGTGACCTACCTTCATGATAGTACTGCGTTACGACTGCCGCAGTCTTAACCCCGAATATATCTCTAGCCCGATACATCGACTCATATGTCGAAAATCCTGCGTGATCTAGGAATATATCTTGCGCCGGAACACCGTGCTTCAGACAGTAATTTTTCATGACCTTTACCTCATCGTAATTGGTCTTGCCATTGTCCCCAGATAACAGCAGCTTCGGTGCCGCTCCAACCTTATACAGTTCGATGCCGCGGTCAAGTCTATCCTTAAGGATCTTAGTCGGCTCGCCATTTCCATACACTCCTGCGCCAAGCACGATAATGCAGTCATACGATTTGCCACTAATCTGTTCTACGCTGCGGAGGCTTCTTTCGCCTTCTAACTTAACGAACAGATTGATTCCCACGATGATGACTATCACTGCCAATATTAACTTGAGTATCCATTTAATAATCTTGAGCATAGGTATAATGATATCCCTCATAGGTAATATATGCAAGGAAGTAACGTGTATATAAATCAAAAACAAATGAAAACCGGGCCTTCACACGCGTTCACCTGAACAGGGGTGTCTATGACCCGGCAAATTTCAATTATATTGCTTTGGCTTACGCCTCAGTCATCGACGATTAGTCAACGAACTTAACAGCTGTTCCGTATGCCATAACCTCCGCAGCATTCTGCATTACGGACGCGGATGCATAACGAACTGCAACGATTGCGTCAGCACCTACGCTCTCAGCCTCTTCAACCATTCTCTTTGTTGCAAGCGCTCTAGCGTTGTTCATCATCTCGTTGTACTTAACGAGCTCTCCACCAACTAGAGTCTTGAGTCCAGCACCAAAGTCTCTGATAGCGTTAACTGTCTGGATTGTGCTTCCCTTTACTAGTCCGATTGTCTGAACTTTTCTGCCTTCGATTTCGTTAGTAGTTACTAAGATCATCGTCTTCCCCTTTCTGAATCTCGCGGATTCTCTCGATCAAGATGTGCAGCACCCCGTATATGAAGCCAGCACAGATAAGTGCTACAACTATTCTTACGCCAAGCGGTACCCCGGGAATAATTTCGAAACCGATGAAATAAATCAAGATAATCCCGATGACTATACCTATTATCGCAACCGCTACGAGAATACTGCCGATTTTATTTTTCTTCATAAAACATCTCTCTTCTCAAATACTCGAGTATGCACGATTGCTTACCCCGTATTTACTGATAATTATACCATCTGGGTATGTTTGCTACAATAAGTAACACAATGTACTAATAGAAGCTGCTCATTTTATTTGTCTAGGCTTTGTCCTATAAATCTTATAATAGCGTGGATTTCTTTCATCTATTAAATAATTTGCTATGAATCCTCTTTGAGCGAAAGCATCAAGAATCAGCTTATTTTCCTCCTTCACAGTGAATCTTGGGCGCTTTTTTTTATCAAATATCTTCTTATATTCACTTAAACTTAGTTTGTCAAGCATGCACCTAATTGAATCCTCATTTTGCACATATATGTTTTTTACAAATATATAAATCTTTTTTTCTCTGTTTAGCTCGTTTGATTCAAGAAGGCTTTCACAAACCCAACTATTGTTTTCTGATAATTGCAATGTGTCTGTCTCAATAAGTATATATATTTTATTTTTATCTATACTAGAATAATCACTTTGATAAAAGTCTGTTATTTTATAATCACTTCTTTCTAAGACTTCTTTATATTTCTTATCATTTATTTCATTTCTATGAATGAAGTCTTCAATAAATTTGTCTTCAGATTCTAACTTTTCCTTTGGCATGCATATCACATTACGGAATTTATTTATATATTCCACCAAAGCATCGGTTAGCTCAAACTTTTCAGAATAATATTCATATATATTTTGAGAATCATCTTTTATACACCCTTCTATTAACAGTAAGTCCCATAGCGACACATCCGTTACTGCTTTTATTTCTGATATCACATTTTCATTTAGACACTCTATATATTTATTTTTTCTATCTTCTGTCAATTTGTCACTATTAATAATATCGAGTGCTGCTATCTCGCAATCAATTATTTTTTCGTCACAATTATTCAATATGCTTTCCATGTATTCATTAATATTTCCCCCTCTTTTTATATAGTTTATTAATAGGTCATCTTCCAGACCCATGATTTTTGTATAATTCATATGTTTAAGCTCATAATCAGTACACATTCCTTCTAGCCCCAGAATTATCGCTTTTATATTTTCAAAATTCAATTTGTACATATCGTACTTATATACTTGTGATAAGAAGTGGGGTCCAAAACAAGTTATGTCTTCAAATTCAATTTCAAGGTCTTTTAGTATTAAAACAATTTTGTCAATGTTTTTATTATCATCGTGGACATAATTTTTATGCTTCGAAATGTACTCCCGATGTTTATCAGAACAAATTTGGTCATCAATACCTTCAGTATACTCATCACACAACGATACAATTGATAGCTTTCTCATGCTTTCTTCAGAAATTGTATTTTCTTCTTGCCCGTTTACAGACATATTGTTAATACACTCGACCAATGCAGTTGACCAGTACGTAAGGAGCGTTGCTGTGAACTCCGTCAAATTATCTTTTTTATCTATGTATTCATCAATAAACTTAAAATCCTTAGAGTTCTTCAGCTGTATTATCAACTTCTCTAAATATTTCTTAAACTTTTGATTTATTAATAGAAAATCCAACAAATCAAGATTCTTTGTTTCTTCTTGTGTGAAATCATATTCACTAAGTTCATCTATAACATGTTCAGGATTATCTAACTTATAGTTCATATCAATTGATTCTTTGCTAATGACACTCATTATATAGTTTTTATCATTAACAGTAATACTGTTACCATAAAACACGGTCAAGTAATCCCCATATTTTTCATCAATGTATCCACTCATTATAAAGTACTTAATTAGCCCAAAATATGATGATTCTTTTATTTCTTTAAATTCATCTTTTTTGTTTTCAGATTCTTCTATATTAAAGAAACTCCCTTGATTCTCTCTTGTAATTATTTTATGAAGTGGTGCTGCGGTTTCCAGAAGTTCTATTCTATGTTCATATTCTTTATATTTTGTAATATCCTCTTCTCTATTCTTATATCCATTATCACGAAGGTTCTCACGCATTTGCATATCTAACACATCTCTCTCATTTTTAATCCTTGTAAGTTCACCATTTGCAGTCTTTTCTTTTTCTTTAAATATGCTATTCACATATCCACTACGCTTTCTTAGTCCAGAAAAGTCTTGAGGAAATAAGTTTTTGTACATGATTATTGCCATCATTTTATTAATATTAACTTTGATATCCATCATTTTATAATAGACTTTAAATTCATTTGATATGCTTTTTAATACACGCATATCGTCTATAAAGAAGGTTGACTTCCTTAAAAATTGTCTATCAAAGGCTTTATAGTCAACATCTGGGCTTAAAAATTCAATCAACTTATCATAGGCATTATTTCCACTCAAAATAGGAACTGTTGGTATTATATAATCAAAAAATTTAGTTCTTTCAGCAGCAGTCAGCAAATCATCTCTAACTAAATACAAAAATACTACTTTTTTATTACCTCTTTTTTTAATGTTAACAATTCTATTAATTTCTCTTAATTTTTCGAATACTATGATAGCTTTATCATTAAATCTATCAATGTCTTCAAACACAAAAATATCTACTTCAGAATACGTAATCATAAAGATAATTTCATTTAGATATCTATCAAAATATTCATCATTATCCCTTTGAAATAGCTCAATTTCATTGCCTTGTATTTTTATTTTCTTTAAAATATTTTTATTTACTTGTAAAATATACACCTTATATATTATTAGAAACATCATAAACACAATTAAAGTATAGAGTATCAATGTGCCCCAGCTCGACGAAGCAAATGTGAATAAAGTGTTAATAGTTTCTATGTCTAAAGCTGCCTTATCTGAATACCAGTATTTTGAGTATATAAATATAGCTAATAGAAGAATTGATGCAAATGGAATCCATAAATCTCTAATAACTTTCTCTTTACAAAGCTTTTCCTTACGCCTAAACTTTGTTTGATCTATCACATTAGGTGAGATTTGATGAATTAACTGATTTATGATATTACCTTCAATTTTAGCGACAACCTTGTCCTTATCTTCTTCCTCAAAATTCGTCATTGATACATGTAAAAATGACAATTCTTTGTGCCTTTTCTTATAGGCCTCAAGAACACTACTCTTACCAACCCCGTACGCACCAGTTATTGCTATGTTATTTATATCTTTTTCTTTAAAAGCAAAATCTATTGCAGGTTCGTACACTCTTAAATCAACATTATATGTTGGTGTTAGCTTTTCAAAACTAATTTCCATTTTATTTTCTCGCATTTCATTGCCTTTCAAGTTGTTTCAACGTATGTAATTAATAACTATATTTAGTATGATTGCACTTTTATAAATACAATCTTCATAATATGATATTAGCATTTCTATAGTTGCTTGACTATTAAATAATTATATTTTCTTGACTCAATAAACATGCTATTTCACTCTACTGACTATGGTAGTTGTTCTTCTGAGTCATATAACATCCTATTCATATTTAATAATCACCAATAAACGTCAACATAAAAAAGGATGTCAATCTTCGTAAAGAATGACATCCTTTTCGATTTTATCAGTTTATCACTTTATTTTATATTTTAATAATTTACCTCATACTCCTACCCGCAATCAGATTCACGCCTGTACCCATAAAGTCGCTAACGATTACATCATTTATCTCCACAGGAGCTGTCACTCTAAGTTTCTTGATTTCTCTCATCGCCTCGCGCCAAATGTCCAGTGGAATGTCACTCTCGGTAATTACCGGCAGCACGCGGTTGACCGCCCCATCGATTCTTACCGTCGAAGTCAGAATCCTCATCGGGCGAGTTATCTCCTGCTCTGCATAGCTAAGACCTTCTTTGCAACTGTACCCTTCAATTTCTATAATTTTATCACCTTCGAGATGCACAGTAACTCTGCAGCCCTTCGGACAATTTACGCAAATCAATTCTGCATCTCTCATCTTAATTCTCCTTTATCTGAATCGTTAGATCCCCATCGGCTTCTTCAAGGTGTTTACCAGCTATTACCACCTGCTCCATCTCAGATGGGATAACCACATCCTTGTGGATGGAGCGCATCAGCTTATCACCCTTCGAGATCTCTATCGTGACATCGTTCATCGGTTTACGGACGCGGAAGTAAAGTGTCACAGCCTTTGGCAGGCTCTTTTTATGTAGTTTCGCAGGAACTACGTAGCTCACCATATTTCCAGCGTGAGCTTCACAGTACGAATTACTGGCTAAAGATTCCTCGTCATCATCTAGAGATAACCCGAAGGTCTCTGCTTCGTAACCATCATGAGCTTCCTTTAGGCTCTGCTTTAGCACTTCATAGTATCTAGCAGCCCCGACCGCCGCTTCTCCCGCTTGCTTCGTAACAAAATCAGCTAGGTCATGCACGTGAAGTCCGTTTCCGCATGCGAATATTCCTGGAACCGATGTCATATAGTTCTCGTCGACAATTGGCCCACGGATGCTCGGATCAATTTCGATTCCAACCTCTTCAGCTAGAGTGTTTTCAGGAATCAGTCCAACGCTTAGGAGCAGTGTATCTACGTCGAAATACATCTCGCTTCCCTTAATCGGCTGTCTCTTATCATCTACCTTTGTGAGCTCAATGCGCTCGAGCCTATCATGTCCGTATATGTTGGTTACGGTGTGTGACAGATATAAAGGAATCCCGAAATCATCGAGACACTGCTTCATGTTGCGAGGTAGTCCATTGCTGTAAGGCATCAGCTCCGCAACGCCGAGCACTTCAGCTCCCTCTAGGCTCATACGACGTGCCATTATGAGTCCGATATCTCCAGAGCCGAGTATGAATACCTTCTTTCCGACCATATATCCATCTATATTGAGGTATCTCTGTGCCTGTCCCGCTGTGTAGACTCCAGCCGGACGCTCGCCAGGGATTCCAAGAGCACCGCGGCTTCTCTCGTAGCATCCAACTGCAAGGATGATGATATCTGCCTTGAGCTTCTGATATCCCTCTTCCTTACTCACATACTCGATGACACGGTCGCTACTCATGTGTGTAACCATTGTGCCCAGCTTGATTTCTACACCAGATGCTATCGCTTCTCTCTCGTACCTCTCTGCAAATGCAGGTCCACTTAACTGCTCTTTGAATGTAGTTAATCCAAATCCATTATGTATACACTGATTGAGCACTCCGCCAAGCTCGATATCACGCTCGATTAAAACGACATCCGATATCCCTTCGTGCTTAAGCTTCGCAGCAGCTGCTAGACCACCGCAGCCACCACCTATTACCACTGCCTGACAATGTCTCATCTTAGCGATTCTCCCTCTCTAAAATCTTTGAATACTGCCCATCTTGAACGATATCGACAGGTGAGCAATTTAATTCTCTCGCCAGGATTTCCACGACCTTAGGTTCGCAGAAACCTCCCTGACACTTGCCCATCCCTGGACGAACTCGTTTCTTTATCCCCTTGACACTTCTGGCTCCACACACCTCATGTATAGCTGAAACTATCTCTCCCTCGGATATGGTCTCGCACCTGCAAACTATATTTGCATACTGTGAATTTGCACGCACGAGTTTCTCACGCTCCTCTTCAGATAACTCCGAGACGACAATCGGCTTATCTCTTGTCATCACAGCATCTGGATTTTCCCTAAGGCATAATCTATCCGTTATAAAATGCTCTATCACATAGTCCGCAATCGCCGGCGCACTGGCTAACCCGGGCGACTCTATGGAAGCGATGTTGATGAAGTTTGGGTTCTCGTCATCTAAGGGGCCTATTATAAAATCCTTTGATGTCGAACTCGGTCTCAGCCCTGCAAATGTCCTTATCGACTTATGCAGCGGAACCGTCTTAAGTATCTTGGCGATATTTTCGCGCAAGTATCTTGCCCCACCTGTGCTAGTTGCCGTCGTGATGTTGTCTTCTAATTCCTCGCTATTAGGACCGATGAGCGTATTCCCGTATACCGTCGGAATTGCGAGCACTCCCTTTCCCTTGGCAGTTGGAACTGGGAATATTATGTTATTTACTATATGTTCGTCGTTACTGATGACATAGTATTCGCCTCGCCTTGGAGTTATCTCGAACCCTGAACATTCTGTCACCATATGGCAGATCTCCGAAGCGCCTATTCCAGAAGCATTTAGAACAACCTTGGTATTGAATTTCTCGCCGCCTGCTTTGATCACGTAGTCATCGTCATTCTTATCTATGGTGCTCACTTCGTGGTTTAGGAATAAATCTACGCCATTGTTTACAGCAACCTGCATACAAGCAATAGCAATCTCCCAAGGATATATTACCGAAGTCGTTGGAAATGATAGCACCTTGGTTATGTTGTCGCTGAGATTTGGCTCTGCAGCGCGCGCATCATCTCCACTCAGAAATTCATGGGGGATCTCCCTACAGACTGCCCTTTCAGCCAGTACATCTAGAAGTTTCTCCTCTTCGTGACCACATGCAACTACGAACGCTCCTGTATTCTTGATATGGCAGTGCAAATCCTCGCATATCTTAGGATACTTGCGAGCTCCCTTTACATTGAGCTCAGCCTTGAGCGTCCCATCTTCAGGATCGTATCCTGTGTGCACTATCGCAGAATTCGCCATCGTTGCGCCATTCGCGATATCATTTTCCTTGTCTAGGACCGCTATTTTGAGTTCGTACCTCGAAAGCTCTCTGGCGAGCATCGAGCCAGTGATTCCAGCTCCTATTATGACTATGTCGTAAAGCATGTTTCCTCCGTGTTGGCTTTGGTTTTTAATAACTGTTTAATTATAGCATGATATTAATAATCATGGACCAAGGTTTCATTAACTTTAATTTCACTAAAAAGGAAGACATGAATGTAACATCCATCTCTTCCTAATACTTGTTCAGTATTCGTTTATTGAAATTTTGTATTTGCCTCTGCCCTATCTGTTATACCAGTAGTTCATATCAACCTTTGTATTAATTCCATCCACATGACCTGAACTAGTATATTGCCAGCACTGATATTTTCCGGTATATGTCACACGGTTGTAGTACTGAGCAACCCAAACCTTGTATGAACTTAGTTTGCTCATATCAAGTTGATTATTTAGCCAACTTGTACTTGCATATATCATTGGTGTATAACCTCTTTGAAGTGATCTCTCACAGAACGCCTTTACTGCAGCGGTTCTTGTCCCTCTTGATATTGAATTTCCTCTCGCACGTGAATCTGATACATATTCAGTATCTATAGCGACAGGTAGAGTTACTTTGTAGTTTTTAATCTGATTAATGATATAGTCTGCCTCTTCAGCTCCTTCAGTTTCATTAATAGCTTGCGAGAAGAAATATACGCCTACTTTAATCCCTGCGGCAGTAGCACCCTTAATATTTCTTTCAAACCATTCATCTACAACAATGCGCCCAGTACCATATCCTCTAAATGCAGCTCTAATAATTGCAAATTTAATTCCAGCATTTGCTACTTTGCTCCAGTCAATAGCTCCCTGTGCATAGGATACATCTATGCCAAGTATGCTGCTGCCAACAGGCCCAGATAACTCATTGACAATTCCTTCTGGATTAGAAGAATAACTTTCACCGTTATAATAGAAAGAGCCGACAACAACCGCGCCGTCTGCACCCATATAGTAATAGGTATTGCCAAAGCTTATAAATTGATTTTTATATAGCTCTCCACTAGCATTTGAGAAATATTTTTTTCCGTTCTTCACTATCCACTGTGCTCTTTGTATTACTTCACCTGTATAATCATCCGAATTGTATATCCGTCCATCAGGGGTTGAGTATATACTCGTCTTCACCGCACCATCTATTCCCATGTAGAACTTAGGTGTTCCAAATGTTATAAATTGATTTTTGTATAGAGCACCCTCTGCGTTAGAAAAATATCTCTTGCCGTTCTTCACTATCCACTGTGCTCTCTGGATAATCTCACCAGTTCGGTCATCTGCATTATAAAGTTGACCATCACTTGTAGTGAATAACCCTGTTTTTACTGCACCATCTGCTCCCATGTAGAACTTAGGTGTTCCAAATGTTATAAATTGATTTTTGTATAGGGCACCCTCTGCGTTAGAAAAATATCTCTTACCGTTCTTCTCTATCCACTGTGCTACTTGAATTACTTCACCTGTATAATCATCTGCATTATACAGCTGACCATCACTTGTAGTGAATAACCCTGTTTTTACTGCACCATTTGCTCCCATGTAGAACTTAGGTGTTCCAAATGTTATAAATTGATTTTTGTATAGAGCA
>ERZ773018.719-NODE-719-length-18927-cov-3.237601_pt1 | contig 18927 bp, 18 predicted proteins | sample MGYA00580840_ERZ773018 | MGnify/ENA primary metagenome ERZ773018 (study PRJEB29015, sample SAMEA2738125) | human oral metagenome | biome: human oral; feature: human-associated habitat; material: saliva | place: China | collected 2256 ... | reverse complement strand
CGACGACGTCGAGTTCGTGGGCGTGTCCGAGGCTGCCGTCCGGCTCGGGATCACTCCGCAGGCGGTGCGCGACCGCATCACCTCCGGGCGCCTGCCCGGCAAGAAGGTAGGACGCAACTGGGTCGTGTCCGACGCCGCGCTCCCGCGCTGAGCCCCTACCCGCCTTGGCGAGTGGCGCCGGTGGTGCGGCGGTTCAGCCTCAGCTCCGGCCGAGCGGAACCGGGATGCCGGTGCTACCGTCGAGTGGCTGACGGCGATCAGGAAGGTGGGTGGAGAGCGTGGCAGCGCACCTTTCGCGGCGAGCCCTGACCGGCGTGATGGCGGGCCTCATCCTGGCCGGCTGCGCCTCTCGGGGACCGAAGCGAGCGACAACGCACTCGACTCCGCCGCCGCACCTGCGCTCGCGCGGGGCCGGCGCTGCGCCGAGCCTGCGGCCGACGTCGGGCGACCTGTCGGTTCCCGCCGCGTTCTCCTACACCGATGATGAGGACGAGACCTCCGACTGCATCTTCTACGCGACCACGGGAGCGCCGGTCGGACTGGTCGTCTACCTCGACGGCGACGGGCAGTCCTTCCACAGTGAAGGGAACCAGGACCAGGACGAGAGGTCCCGCGGTGGCCTGGCCGGCGCCGGGGGAGTCGTCGAGGCGGCGAGCGCTCGCGGGTACGACGTGGTCTCGGTGCGCGCTCCCGGAGACGACGGAACCTGGTGGCTGGAGGATCAGGACGGCAAGATTCACTACCTGGAGCAGGCGCTCGACTACGTGGTTGCCGAGTGCGGCGCCACCACGGATCGGGTCTGGCTCGTGGGCTACTCCGGCGGCTCGGAGTTCATCAGCCAGTGGTTCTTCCCGGCCTACGCCGAGCGCATGGCGGGTGGGGGCTTCCTGCTCTTCGGGGGCGGCGACGCGCCCGAGGAACAGGCGGCCTTCTCCTCAGGCGCCAAGGAGCGGCTCTGGCTGAACTGGGTGACCGGGACGCGCGACGTGCCCGCCAACAGCCTCGACGGATTCGACGGCAGCGGGCACGCCCGCAACAGCCTGGCCTACTACCGCTCGGCGGGCTTCGGCCACACCTGGAGCGAATGGCCCGACGACGATCACGGCAGCATCACCGAGAAGTTCGGCAGCTACGTCGGTCGCGTGCTCGACGCCGCCGCAAGCGGAAAATGACCGAGCTGCCGCGGAGGCTGGATGGTGAGTCTCCGGAGCGGTCTGCGATCCGCGCGGTGCGCTCCCCAGCCCTTGGTATGTCCGGTGGCTGAGTGAGTTGTGCTCGCATCCGGCCATCTGGGCTGGCGCCGATTGAGCCCGGCTCACCATGGGCGAGTTCTCCCATCCCCACTGGCCGGTGCGGTACCCCCTGTGGGGCTCGAACCCACGACCTTCGGATTAAAAGTCCGCAGCTCTGACCAACTGAGCTAAGGGGGCGTGCCGACGGCCGGAAGCAGAGTCCAGACGCCATCGGCAGGGGCCAGCATAGCCGGACAACCGACCGCGGTGTCGAACCGGCCTCGCCGTCGGCCGGAAGTGAACCCATGGGGGACGGGCTCCCCGCGCGCGAGACAACGCGAGACAATGGGGCCGCGCGTCGTCGCCGGCGCGCCCGCACCGCGTGAGGAGTCCCCATGGCCCGCCAGTTCCACCGCCCCGCCCGGCTCGACCCCGAGGCCGCCGAACAGATCGAGGGCAGCACCGACACCGCCGTCGCCTCCGAGCTCGCCCACCGCGCCGCCCAGGCCCTCATCGGAGGCTTCCCCGGCACCGAAACCGAGGATGACCCCATCACCCGCTCCGGCATCGTCGCCGCGGTCGCCACCAACGGCATCGACGACATCGCCGAGCTGTGGGCCGACTCCCCGGCCACCACCCTGCCCGGCACCCTGTGGCGCCTCTTCCTCGTGCGCGAGTGGATCCGCCGCGACCCCGAGCTCGTCGCCCGCCGCTACGCCACCCTCATCGACCTCACCGAGGCCGATGACACCACGAACGCCCGCCTCGAGTCCGCCCTCGGCGAGGCGCGTCCCGCGCCCTCCCCGACCGACCTGCGCGAGCGCCTCGATGCTGTCCTGGCCGGCAGCGTCGAGGGCTCCGTCACCGAGATCGCCCCACTGCTGAGCGCCACCGCCGGATTCCTGCGCGCCCTGGCGGCCGGCTCCAACCCCGTGTGGATCGAGGACGACACCGACGAGCTCGCCGACCGCGTCACCCGCCGCGACTCCGCCCTCCTGGCCACCGCCGATGAGCTCACCGACGCCGCCCGCCGCGCCTCCGCCGGACTCCTCGACTGAGAGGGCCTTGCGCAGGGGCGATCCGGGCGCGAAATGTCCAAATTGGATACAAAGGCCCGAAGTAAGCGTGTGAAGGTAGATCAGAACCGCATGATTCCGCGGTTCTGTCAGCGGCCTGATCGGGCCGCAGGCTCCTTTGTCTCCGATTTGGACACGATCGGCGCCATCAGCGAGGGCATGCGCGCTGTGCCTCGCATATTCGCCGAACTGGAGCGGACCTCCGCCCCACAAGGCCGCCCGGACGTGGGACCATGTGGCCATGACCAACGACGCGCCCCACTCCGCCCCCACCCCGCTCTCCCGCTTCCTGGGCGGGTGGATGCGTCACCCCAGCCCCCAGGAGCCCGAGCAGGTGCCCGACGCCGCCAAGGCGACCGAGGTTGTCGAAACCGCTGAAGCCACAGAGGCCGCCGAGTCGGCGGTCTCGCCCGAGGCCGCGAGCACCGATGGACCGGCTGTCTCCGCCGAGGTCCCCGGCCCCGACACCCAGGGCGAGCCCGACGCCGCTCCGACCGCCCCCGGCGACTCCTCCACCGGCGACGAGGCCCCCGTGGGGCAGGAGACCCCCGAGCGCGCCGAGGCCCCGGAAGAATCAGACGACCCGGCCGACTCCACCAACCCCACCAACCCCGACGACCCCGAGGGTGCCGAGGAGACGGTCGAGGAGGAGCACGTCATCGAGGTCGCCGACCCGCGCGACTTCGCCGACGACTCCGGCCCCCAGTACGAGGACGAGGACTTCGACGACATCGTCGACGGCGAGGCGGCCCCCGCCCCCGGCCCCATCGGCATCGCGACCCCCGCCATCGCCCCCTCCTCCATCACCTCCGCCAGCTCGCACTCGGCCCCGTCTGCCGCCGAGGCCCAGGCGGCGCCGGCTGCCGTGGCGCCGGGGGACCCGGGTCTGCCCGATCCCGGCAGCGCCCCCAGCGCGGGCCCCGCCGCCGGCTCCGCCAGCGCCCCCTCCGCGCCCTCCTCACTGAGCGCGGCCGGCGCGGCCGGCGCGGCCGACACGGCCGGTGCCGACGCCGCCGACGACGCCGCGGCCTCAGCCGCTTCCGCCGACACCGCCCAGGTGGACCCCGAGGATCTCCTGCCGCCCCTGAAGTCCTTCAAGAACCGCTTCATCGACCGCGAGCTGACCTGGCTGGACTTCAACGAGCGCGTCCTGGAGCAGGCCGAGGACCACACCCTGCCCCTGCTGGAGCGCGCCTGGTTCCTGTCGATCTTCTCCTCCAACCTGGACGAGTTCTACATGGTGCGCGTCGCCGGGCTCATGCGCCGCATCAAGGCCGGCATCACCCCGGTGCGCGCCTCCGGCCTGGACGCCCACCAGGTCCTGGCCCAGGTCACCAGCCGCACCAAGGAGCTCACCGCCCGCCAGGCCGCCCTCTTCCAGGAGGACATCCGCCCGGCCCTGGCCGAGCACAACGTGAAGATCCTTGGCTGGGACGAGCTCAACTCCGACCAGCAGGAGCGCCTGACCCGCTACTTCCGCCACCAGATCTACCCGGTCCTCACCCCGCTGGCGGTCGACCCCTCCCACCCCTTCCCCTACATCTCGGGCCTGTCCCTCAACCTCGCCGTCATCCTGCGCAACCCGCGCAGCGGCAAGGAGCACTTCGCCCGCATCAAGGTGCCCGACTCCCTGCCGCGCCTCATCCAGGTCCCCGGCCGCGAGCTCGACGCCGCGGACAAGGCCGCCGGCTGCGCCGTCATCCCCATCGAGATCGTCATCGGCCAGCACCTCGACCACCTCTTCCCGGGCATGGACATCCTGGAGCACCACCTCTTCCGGGTCACCCGCAACGAGGACCTCGAGGTCGAGGAGGACGACGCCGAGAACCTCCTCAAGGCCATGGAGAAGGAGCTCGAGCGGCGCCGCTTCGGCGACTGCGTGCGCCTGGAGGTGGAGGACACCATCTCCTCCTTCACCCGCCGCTACCTGGTACGCGCCCTGGGCCTCAAGGGCGACGACGTCTTCGAGCTCCCCGCGCCCCTGGACCTGACCTGCCTCAACCAGCTCCACGACCTGGACATCCCCGACCTGAAGTACCCGCGCTTCGTGCCGGTGACGGCCGCGGGCCTGGCCGCCTACGAGTCCTCCTCCGCGCCGGACGTCTTCGCCGCCATGCGCGAGCACGACGTCCTCCTGCACCACCCCTACGACTCCTTCTCCACCTCCGTCCAGGAGTTCGTGGCCCAGGCCGCCGCCGACCCCAAGGTCCTGGCCATCAAGCAGACCCTCTACCGCACCTCCGGCGACTCCCCGATCGTGGACGCCCTCATCGAGGCCGCCGAGGCCGGCAAGCAGGTCGTGGCCATCGTCGAGATCAAGGCCCGCTTCGACGAGGAGGCCAACATCTCCTGGGCCCGCAAGCTCGAGCGCGCCGGCGTCCACGTCGTCTACGGCATGGTCGGCCTCAAGACGCACTGCAAGCTGCTGCTCGTCGTGCGCCAGGAGTCCGACGGCCTGCGCCGCTACTGCCACGTCGGCACCGGCAACTACCACCCCAAGACCGCCCGCGGCTACGAGGACCTGGGGCTGCTGACCTGCGACCGCGACGTCGCCCAGGACCTGACCACCCTGTTCAACCAGCTCTCCGGCTACGCCCCGCGCGCCCGCTTCCGCCGCCTGCTCGTGGCCCCCCGCGGCCTGCGCGACGGGCTCGTGGAGCACATCGAGCAGGAGATCGCCAACCGCAAGGCCGGCCTGCCCGCCTGGATCCGCATCAAGGTCAACTCCATCGTCGACGAGACCGTCATCGACGCCCTCTACCGCGCCTCGCGCGCCGGGGTGCCGGTCGACATCGTCGTGCGCGGCATCTGCGGCCTGCGCGCCGGCGTCGAGGGCCTCAGCGAGAACATCCGCGTGCGCTCGATCCTGGGGCGCTTCCTGGAGCACTCGCGCATCTACGCCTTCGCCGCCGGAGGCCAGACCGAGCTGTTCATCGGCTCGGCCGACCTCATGCACCGCAACCTCGACCGCCGCGTCGAGGCCCTGGTGCGCATCACCGACCCCGCCATGGTCGAGGACCTCGAGTGGCTGGTCACCCACTGCGCCTCCGACGACGTCGCCTCCTGGCACCTCCAGCCCGACGGCTCCTGGGAGCGTCGCCTCCTCGACGCCGAGGGCAACCGCCTCGAGGACATCCAGGACAGCCTCATGGCCCGGGCGCGCTCGCGCGTCAAGGGCCGGCACTGAGACGGCCGTGCCATGAGCCCGTCCAGCAAGAAGAACAGATCGCGCGAGACCGTGAAGGCCGCCGGCGCCCTCGTGTGGCGTGAGAACGGCAAGCACCTCGAGGTGCTCCTGGTCCACCGTCCCCGCTACGACGACTGGTCCATCCCCAAGGGCAAGGTCGAGCCCTGCGAGTCGGTGCGCACCTGCGCCGTGCGCGAGGTCGCCGAGGAGACCGGCGTCCAGGTCATCCTGGGCCAGCCCCTCAGCCGCGTGCACTACAAGATCGCCGACGGCTCGCGCAAGGAGGTCCACTACTGGGCCGCCCGCGTCGCCCCCGAGGCCTCGGCCGCCGTCGCCGCCCGCTGCGCCGTCAAGCCCGCCTCGACCAAGGAGATCGACGCCGTCGAGTGGCTGCGCGTGGGTCAGGCCCGCAAGCGCCTGACCTACTCCTACGACCGCGACCTGCTCGGCGAGCTCGTCGACCTGTGGGAGGACGGCAAGCTCGACACCTGGACCCTGGTCCTCGTGCGCCACGGCCGCGCCGTCAAGCGCTCCGTGTGGAACCGCCCCAAGGAGCGGGACAAGGAGACCGACGAGGCCACCCGCCCCCTGACCCACGACCAGGGCGAGACCCGGGCCCGCGCCCTCGTCCCGATCCTGGCCGCCTACGGGGTGGGGCGCGTCCTTACCAGCCCTTGGAAGCGCTGCGTGGACACGGTCGCCCCCTACGCCGCGGCCGCGGGCCTGGACCTGGAGATGGCCGGGGCCTTCACCGAGATGGCCCATGCGGAGAGCCCCAAGGGAGTGCGCTCCGTGGTCAAGAAGGTCCTTCGTGTGCGCGAGGAGCCGACGGCGCTGTGCACCCACCGCCCCGTCCTGCCCACCATCATGGAGGTCGTCTCCCAGTACGCCCCCGGCCGGCTCCTGCGCTCCGTGCCCGACCGGGACCCCTGGCTCAAGACCGGCGAGATCCTCGTGGTCCACATGGCCCGCCGCCCCCGCGGCAAGATCCGCGCCGTCGCCATCGAGAAGCAGCGCCCCGTCCTGTCCGAAGGCCGCTGATTCGAAAGGGGCGCAGACTCGAACCGATGTCTTTGCTGGGAGAACTATGGACTCGCGGGTTACCAGGATTCTCCGGTAACCCGTGAGTTGATTCCCCTCTCGAGATGATGGACTGCTACTGGCGGATGACGTGGTCGTGCGGTAACGCCCCGTTGATCACATCCGGTTGCTGGGGCACGTGGCGGCGGGACCTGCGCCATGCCAGGAAGGCGAGGACGTCGAGGGCCAGGAGGCTCAGCAGTGAGGCGTGCGCGGCGAACCAGAACGGAATGGCGTGGGGCAGTAACTGATTGGGGTCGAAACCATGCTCCTCGGCACGGTTGACCGCGGCGGTGTCGGCCATGCTCCACAGCACGAAGAAGCTGATGACCGAGGCGTTGAGCGCCGCCAGCACGGAGAGGAACGCGGGGCGTGAGGAGATCGTGAGGTTGCTGTCATGCGTCATGTCGATGCCCTTCATCTGAAGCTGCCATCTCCCCACCACCGTATCGAAATATGACCGTCCTCACGGGAGGTGTTTACCAACCGTTTACCCCGGTCACCCGGAACCTTCATCCGGGGCGCCTATCGTGACCGCTGCCTGACAATCACCCGGTATCCGACTGGACCCCCGACCCCCTCTGACTGAGCGAGGAGAGCCCGTGCTCCTGACCCGTCGCGGCGCCCTGGGCGCCCTGAGCGTGGCCACCCTGACCGCGCTGACCGCCTGCGGGCGCGACGCCGGCGCCGCCGACCCCAACGCCTCCAGCGACCTGGTGGGGGAGATCCGCGGCGCGGGCGCCACCTCCCAGTCCGACGCGCAGGACGCCTGGATGAACACCTTCATGGGCGCCAACCTGCGCGCCACCGTCGACTACGCCGGCGGCGGCTCCGGGGCCGGGCGCACCAAGCTCGTCGAGGGTGCCGTCGACTTCGCCGGCACCGACACCCCCATGACCGTCGACGAGATCAGCCGGATCGGCGGCGCCGTCGAGCTGCCCCTCTACATCTCGCCCATCGCCGTGGCCTACAACCTGCCCGGCTTCACCGGCGAGTCCCACGTCAACATGACCGGCGAGGTCCTCGCCAAGGTCCTCTCCGGGGCCATCACCCGCTGGAACGACCCCGCCCTGGCCGCCCTCAACCCCGGCGTCGCCCTGCCCGACCAGCGGATCATCGTCGTGGGCCGCTCCGACGACTCCGGCACCACCAAGGCCCTGACCACCTACCTGGCCACCGTCGCCCCCAAGGCCTGGCCCCACGAGCCCGAGGAGACCTGGCCACTGCGCGGCGGCCAGTCCGGCGACGGCACCGCCGGCATGATCCAGACCGTCTCCGCGGCCACCGGCACCATCGGCTACGCCGACGCCTCCAAGGTCCCCGCCACCCTGGGAACCGTCGCCGTCGGCAGCAACGGGGCCTACGTGCCCGTCTCCGCCGACGCCGCGGCCGCCGCCCTCGACGCCGCCACCCTGGGCGCCGAGGCCGACGAGACCCGCCTGCTCTACACGCCCAGTCACGAGGCCGACGGCGCCTACCCCATCGTCCTGGTCTCCTACCTCGCCGCCCGCCTGCGCTACGACGACGCCCGGATCGCCGCCGTCGTCAAGGCCTACCTGCGCTTCGCCGCCTCCACCCGGGGGCAGGACGCCTCCACCAAGGCCACCGGCTGCGCCCCCATCACCCGCCAGATGCGCGAGAAGATCAACGCCGCCATCGACAAGATCGCCGCCTGAGGCCGCCAGGCCCGACGCCGCACGCAACCACATGACCAGCCAGCACCCACCCGCCCAGCCGCCGCCCCAGACACCCCGAGGAGGGTCAGCCGTGGCCAGCACCACCGCACCGCCGTCGTCGCCGCCCCCAGCGGGAGCCGCGACCGCCTCCAGCAGCGCCGACGACGCCATCATCCAGCCCGGCAAGGCCCCCGGGCAGACCGGCAACCGGATCTTCACCGGCCTGTCCTTCGGCGCCGGCACCTTCATCATGGTGGTGCTCGCCCTCGTGGCCGCCTTCCTCATCCGGGAGGCGCTGCCCGCCCTGACGGCCTCGCGCGAGACCCTGGAGTCGGTCTCCTTCATGCGCGACCGCAGCCTGTGGGGCTACGTGGCCCCGCTCGTCTTCGGCACGCTGCTGTCCTCGACCATCGCCCTGGGCGTCGCGGTGCCGCTGAGCATCGGGGTGGCCCTGTTCATCTCCCACTTCGCCCCGCGCCGCCTGGCCCAGGCCCTGGGCTACATGGTGGACCTGCTGGCCGCGATCCCCTCCGTGGTCTTCGGCCTGTGGGGCTTCCTGTGGCTGGTGCCCCTGCTCGACCCCCTCAACACCTGGCTGAGCGAGCACCTCGGCTTCATCCCGCTGTTCGCCGACTACACGGCCCCGGCCAAGAACATCACCACCGCCTCCCTGGTCCTGGCCGTCATGATCCTGCCGATCATCACCGCCACCATCCGCGAGATCTTCCTCCAGACGCCCACCCTCCAGGAGGAGGCCTCCCTGGCCCTGGGCGCCACCCGCTACGAGATGATCCGCCAGGCCGTCCTGCCCTTCGGCCGCTCCGGCATCATCTCCGCCTCCATGCTGGGGCTCGGGCGCGCCCTGGGGGAGACCATGGCCGTCCTCATGATCCTCTCGCCCGGCATGGGGCTGAACCTCCGTGTCCTCCAGGCCGGCCAGCACCAGACCATCGCCGCCAACATCGCCTCGCAGTTCCGCGAGGCCTACGGATTGAGCGTCAACGTGCTCATCGCCACCGGCCTGGTCCTGTTCATCATCACCTTCGCGGTCAACTCCCTGGCGCGGTGGATCATCGCGCGCCGCTCCGAGTTCTCAGGAGCCAGCTGACATGACGCCCACGAACACACCCGAGCCCACGTCCAGCCCCAGGTCCGGTTCGGCCACCGACGGCGCCAGGGCGCCCAAGTCCCTCAAGGCCGCGCTCGCGGCCGCCGAGGCCCCGGCCGCCCCCGTCGACCCCCTGGCCGACCCGCCCACCATCGAGGGCGTGCCCCTGACCTCCTACCGCCTGCCCGACTGGTTCATCTGGGCGGCGCTGGGAGCCGCCTTCGTCGTCGTCGGCGGGATCGGCCTGCTGGCCGGATGGAGCATCGCCGCCGTCGTCACCCTGACCGCCCTGGTGTGGGTGGTGGGCGCCACCGCCGTCTCCTGGGTGCGCGAGGGCGAGCGCTGGGGCCGCAACACCCTGGTGACCCTCCTCATCTACCTGTCCTTCGCCGTCGTCATGGTGCCGCTGGTCTCCCTGGTGTGGATGGTCCTGTCGGGCGGCTCGGCCCGCTTCGGCTACGACTTCCTGACCACGAACATGCGCGGCGCCGACGCCTCCAACGGCGGCTTCTACCACGGCATCGTCGGCACCCTGCAGATCACCGGGATCGCCACCCTCATCTCGGTGCCCCTGGGACTGTTCACCGCCGTCTTCCTCGTGGAGTACAACGGCGGCTGGATCGCCCGGGTCATCACCTTCCTCGTCGACGTCATGACCGGCATCCCCTCGATCGTGGCCGGGCTGTTCGCCTACTCGATCTTCCTCATCGCGGCCGGCCCCCGCTACCAGGCCGGCATCATCGGGGCCGTCGCTTTAAGCGTCCTCATGACGCCGGTGGTCATCCGCGGCGTGGAGGAGATGCTCAAGCTCGTCCCCTCCCACCTGCGCGAGGCCTCCTACGCGCTGGGCGTGCCCAAGTGGCTCACCATCGTCAAGGTCGTGCTGCGCACCGCGGTGGCCGGCATCACCACCTCCGTCATGATCGCCATCGCCCGCGTCATCGGCGAGACCGCCCCGCTGCTCATCACCGTGGGCCTGACGATCCGCACCAACACCAACCCGCTGGACGGCTCCATGTCCACCCTGCCGGTGCTCGTCTACGACCAGTACTCCCGCGGGGAGGCCGCCGCCATGGAGCGGGCCTGGGCCGGGGCGCTGACCCTCATCATCCTGGTCATGCTGCTCAACCTCGCGGCCCGCCTCATCTCCAAGTACTTCAGCCCCAAGGGCGGCCGGCGCTAGCCCGTCCGGCGCCGCCGGGACCACTGTGCCCGCAGCGACCCCAGAGCCCTCAGCAGTCCACCTCAGGTAAAGGAACCGACGTGTCCAAGCGCATCGACGTCATCGGCGAGAACATCTACTACGGCGACTTCCTGGCCGTGAAGGACGTCAACGTCGTCATCGAGCCCAAGTCCGTCACCGCCCTCATCGGCCCCTCCGGCTGCGGGAAGTCCACCTTCCTGCGCACCCTCAACCGCATGCACGAGACCATCCCCGGTGCCCGGGTCGAGGGGCAGGTCATCGTCGATGGTGTCAACCTCTACGGTCCCGGCGTCGATGCCGTCCAGGTGCGCCGCGCCATCGGCATGGTCTTCCAGCGGCCCAACCCCTTCCCCACCATGTCCATCGCCGAGAACGTCCTGGCCGGCGTGCGCCTCAACAACCGGCGCATCAAGAAGTCCGACGCGGACGACCTGGTGGAGGCCTCCCTGCGCGGGGCCAACCTGTGGGACGAGGTCAAGGACCGTCTGGACCGGCCGGGCCTGGGCCTGTCCGGCGGCCAGCAGCAGCGCCTGTGCATCGCCCGCGCCATCGCGGTCAAGCCCGCCGTCCTGCTCATGGACGAGCCCTGCTCCGCCCTGGACCCCATCTCCACGCTCGCCATCGAGGACCTCATCTCCGAGCTCAAGACGGACTACACGATCGTCATCGTCACCCACAACATGCAGCAGGCCTCGCGCGTGAGCGACATGACCGGATTCTTCAACCTGGAGGCCACCGGCAAGCCGGGGCACCTGGTCGAGTACGACTCCACCGACAAGATCTTCTCCGCCCCCAGCCAGCAAGCCACCGAGGACTACATCTCGGGCCGCTTCGGCTGAGGATTGAGGGGCCAGGTGTCACGAATGGCGACTTTTCGGGCCGCCTGAGGCCGGTCTGAGCGTCCCCTGATTCACGTCCCCGCAGGTCAGCGCATGACACGTTGATCCGGGAGCTCTTACCGCGCAGGTAAAAGTCGCCCGGAGTGACACTTTCGGGCGCCGTGCGTGACACGGCGGTGCGGTCACGAGGGGGAGGCGGGCGACAGGGCGCTGGGGAGAGAGGGGGACGTCGGGCCGGAGAGCGCCAGTCGGCGCGAATGCCGCTCGCGGCGGCTTGAGTTGGAGCCCGGGGCCCGTCACGGCCCGACGCCGCCCACGAGTCTACAGGTCCGGGCTCCGGGCCGCGGCGGTGTCCACCCAGTGAATCCACCCGGCGGTCGGGCAGGCGTTTGCCCCTTGGCTGTGCCGGCCCGGGCCTTCCCAGTCTGCCCGGGCCGGCGTGCTCAGGTGTCCTCGGGGGCGTCCAGGCGGTAGCCGACGTTGCGCACCGTGCCGATGAGGTTGTCGTGCTCGGTGCCCAGCTTGGCGCGCAGGCGACGGATGTGCACGTCCACCGTGCGCGAGCCGCCGATGTAGTCCTCGCCCCACACCTCGTGCAGGAGCGCGTCACGGGTCAGGACCCGCCCCCGGTTGGCGGCCAGGAACTTCAGCAGCTCGAACTCCTTGTAGGTCAGGTCCAGGATCGTGCCGCGCAGTCGGGCCGTGTAGGCGGTGACGTCAATGACGAGGTCACCCACGTCGATGCGGTCGTCGTCGGTCTCGTCCACGACCGGGACGTGGGCGCGCAGCAGCCGCAGCCGGGCCGACAGCTCGGCGGGCTTGGCGCCGGCCATGACGAAGTCGGCGGCGCCCCAGTCGATCTGCACCGCGGCGGCGCCGCCCTCCTCCACGATGAGGATGATGGGCGGGCAGTCCATGGGGCCGGTGAAGAGCTGGCACAGGGCACGGGCACGGGTCAGGTCCCCGCGGGCGTCGATCATGACGACGTCGGCGCTGTCCACCTCCGCGTAGGAGGAGGGCATCGGGGGGAGACACTCCACCGGGGAGTCGAGGAAGGCGGTCGCCGGCAGGACATCAGTGGCGTCACTCTCACGAGTGAACATGATGATCCGCATGGCTGCTCCTTCCGTGGCTCGCGACCAGGAACCGCCGGCGCAGTCGAACTGAGCAGCGGCGATACTGTTGGGACAAGTCAACCACACCTGGTCGCAGGCGGAATCTCCTGGGGCAACGACTGTCCGGATAGTGACCGTCCGCGAGGAGTGCGGGGCGGGGCCGCAGTGAGGTCGCAGTGGGTCCCGCGGCCGCCCGGGTGTGGGACGATGCGTGCTGTGACTACCCACCACCGACGAGCCCAACCGGCCGCGCGCACCCGCAGAGCCTCCCGCGGCTCGCGCCATGACTCCCATGCCGCAGCCGTTCCGACGGCCGCCGGTGGCGCGTCGGACTGGGCCAGCGTCATCGGCGCGGGCGACTCCCACGCCTCGGCCGGGCCCACCGGGTCGGAGGCCGCCGCGCGCCCGGCCGGCTCGGGTGCCGTTGGTGAGCCGGCCGGCTCCTCCGACGCTCCAGAGGTGGCCCGCTCGGCGGACTCAGGTGACACTGCCGACCTCGCCGAGGACCTGGGCTACGCCACCCGTCGCGCCTCCAACCGCCCCAAGGAGCCGGGCCTGGTGGACCCGGCCTGGACCCGGCTCGCCTTCGCGGGCGTGGTGCCGCTGCTGCTGGCGGTTGGCTCAGTGCTGCCCGGCTGGGTGAGGCTGGCCCTCGTGGCCGTCCTGGTGCCGGCTGCCGCGCAGGGCTGGCCCGCGCTCGTGCGCGCCCGGCACGACCTGGGCGGCACGATCGTCATGACGATCAGCGGACTGTCGGCCGCCGTCAGCGTCTACCTCCTCGACGACATGGGGGTGGCCGGCCTGATCATGGCCTTTTCGATCCTGCTGGCCTTCGTCGGCCAGATGCTGCGCCGCGACGGCCGGCACAACCTGGTCGAGGACCTGTCCTCAACGGTGGCCGGCTGCCTGGTGGCGGTCTCCGGCTCGGCCTGGTGCGCCCTGGAACCGGGGCTGGCCGACCCTGCCATCGTTGTGCCCACCTGTCTGGCGCTGTTCGTCGGCGCCGTCCTGACCGTCCTCAACGTGCGCGCCCGGATGCTGGAGGCCCTCACCGTCACGGTGCCGGCCCTGTTCGCCGGCGGCGCCGGCTACGTGCTGGCCTCGGCCGGCTTCTTCGGCCTGTCCCACATCAGTGCGACCGCGGCCCTGCAGAGCGCCGTGGCCTGCGTGGCCGTCGGCTTCGTGGCAGGGGTTCTCATGGCCTCGGGCAACCGCGTCCTGTGGACCCACCGGTGGGTGCCCGGTGGGCGGGCGGCGGTGGCCTCCGCGCTCGTGCCGATCCTGTCGGTCGGCGTACCGGTCTACGCCATCGCCCGCCTCCTGGGCGGCTTCATCGCCGGCTGAGGGCGGCCGACCGGCCCCGCGAGGCCCCGAGGGCGCCGTGTCACGGCGCCCGGATGTCCAAATCGGTGACAAAGAGACTCCGAAGCCCTGCGGTCACGCGAAGGAACCGCAGAATCATGCGGTTTCGTCTGGCGTACTCAGTGCTCCTCACCGCCTTTGTATCCAATGTGGACACCGCGGTGCCGATCCTGCCCGGATCTGCGGCTCCAGACTGCGCCGGACACTCAGAGCGCCGGCGGATCCGCGCGGCCCGAGCGGGCGGCGCGCGTGATGCGGGCAGGGGTGACGTCGTAGGCTGCGGGCATGGCATTCACGCTTCCTGACGACCTGGCCCCCGAGCTCTACCCGCTGGCCTGGCTGGCCGGCACCTGGCGCGGCTACGGCATCCTCACCTACGGCGAGACCGTGCCCGAGCAGGCCGTCTACCAGGAGATGACCTTCGACCACGACGGCGGCCCCTACCTGCGCCAGACCACCACCATCTGGACGGTCGACGCCACCCGCTCCAAGAACCTCGACTTCGAGATGCCCGGCCTCCAGGGCGCCTCCCTCCTGGCCCCCGCCCAGATCTGGTCCACCGAGACCACCTATTGGCGACCCGTCGGCCAGGAGCAGCCCGACGGCGCCGACGGTGCCGGGACCACCGAGACCGCCGAGACCGCCGATGCCCCCTCCGATGCTGAGAGCTCCGGCGGCCCGCTCATCCCCGTCACCCGGCTCGAGCTCGTCTCGACCGACCCCGCCGGTCACGTCGGTGTCTGGGAGGGCTGGATCCAGGGGCCGCGCGCCCAGGTCGGCACCCAGGCCGTGGGCCGGGCCCGCACCGCTGTCCCCGTGGAGGAGATGACCCGCATGTTCGGGCTCGTGGGCGGCGACCTCATGTGGACCCAGGACATGGCCGCCTTCGGCCAGAGCGAGGTGACTACTTACGCCTCCGGCCGCCTCGGCCGCGTCGACGACTTAGATGACCCCGCCGCCCAGCCCGGCTCCGCCCTCGACCCGGCTGAGCCGGAGGGCGAGTCCTCCACCTCCACCGCTCCCGCCTCCGACGACGCCGAGCCGACCGCCTGATGCGCCCCTCCCCGCTGCTGAACCGACCCGGTGCCGTCGCCTCCGCCCCGGAGGACCCCGACCAGGCTGTCCCCGCCCACCTCGGCGACCCCGGCCGCGAGCAGGCCGCCCTGGCCGAGGGGCGCGCGGTCTGCGCCCTGGCGCGCGATGTCGTCACCGTCACCGGGCCGGACCGCCTGAGCTGGCTGACCACGCTGTCCAGCCAGGTGCTCACCGGCCTGAAGCCCGGCGACGGCGGCGCGGAGACGCTGCTCCTCGACGCCCAGGGCCACATCACCCACGCGCTCGCGGCCCTCGACGACGGCCGCACGCTCTGGCTCGTCACGGAGGCCGGCAGCGGCGAGGCGCTGGCGACCTTCCTGGACTCCATGCGCTTCATGCTGCGCGTCGAGGTGACTGAGCGGCCCGACGTCATGGCGCTGGGCGCCCTGGGGGAGGGCCTCGAGGCCCTGGTCCAGGCGGCGCGCGACACCGCGTCGGATGCCTCCGATTCACCGGAGGCACAGGCCGACGCCGCCGAGCCCCAGGGCTCACTCATCGGCCTGTGGCGCGACCCGTGGCCGGGCGTCGTCGAAGGCGGCACGAGCTACGACGTCGGAGCGGACCGGCCCCATCCCGGCCAGGGCTACCGGGGCGGTTTTGTCCTCGTGCCCGCACAGAGCGTGAATGCTGTGGTGAGCACCTTCCTCGCCGCCGGGGAGGGGCGACGCCTGGCCGGCGCCCTGGCCTGGGAGGCCCTGCGCATTGAGGCCGGCCGCCCCCGCTGGGCCCGCGAGGCCGACGCCCGCGCGATCCCGCACGAGCTGGACTGGCTGCGCACGGCCGTGCACCTGACGAAGGGCTGCTATCCGGGCCAGGAGACGATTGCGCGCACCCTCAACCTGGGCCGGCCTCCGCGCCGCCTCACCGTGCTGCAGCTCGACGGACTCGGCGGCGACCTGCCCCAGCTGGGGGCGAGCGTGCGCATGGGGGAGCGGGCCGTGGGCGCCGTGACCTCCGTGGCGCGCCACCACGAGCTCGGCCCCATCGCCCTGGCCCTGCTGCGCCGCGCCGTGCCCGCGGGCGAGCAGCTGACCGTGGAGATCACCGAGGTCGATGAGGCCACCGGCGAGACCATCCCCGTCGGCCGGGTCGACGCCGCCCAGGAGGTGCTGGTCTCCCCCGAGGGGCGCGCTCAGGCCAGTCCGGCCGAGCGTCCCGGCGCTGAGCTGCGTAAGGGCCTGCGACTCTGAGCCGTCCGGTCGTGCACCGGATCCCGGGCGCTCCCGGGACTGCTGCTCTGGGACCCGAGCCCGACGTCTACTCGGTGACGGTCCGGGGTGCTGTCACCCGCTGAGGCCAGTCTCTGACGGCCCGTGGCTGATGGAACGACTGCCGGCCGCCGCGTGAGGCCTCCACTGTTCTCGCTGGGCGTGGCAACCTCTCTGGGATCGTTGACCGGCGACCGGTAGCCTGGGGCGCGTGAGCGTCCTTTATGCTGTGTCATTCTTTCTCTCCGAGGCGGTCAGGTGGAGCTGGTTGGCCGCCCAGTTCATCTCCCTCGTTATGGGGGTCTGGGCGCTGATCGACTCCCTGATGCGGCCTGCGGAGCACTACGCGGCGGCCGGTAAGAACACCAAGCGATTCTGGAACGTGGTCAACGCGGTGGGCACGGCGGTGGTCGGCCTGCTCGGGGCCGCCTCGATGTTCGGCCTGCTGGGCGTCGTGGCCAGCGCCGTCTACCTGGTGGATGTTCGCCCCGCCCTGCAGGCGCTGGCGCCGGTGCGGGTGCGCTCCTCGATCCGCATCCCGGGGCGGGCCTCGCAGCGTCGGCCGGGGCGCGGTGGTCGCGGCCCGCGCGACTGGAGCGCTGGTCGCTGATGCGCGCCGTCATTCAGCGGGTCAACCGCGCGGCGGTCCGGGTCGACGGCGAGGTGGTCGGCGAGATCACCCGCCCCGGCCTCATGGTCCTCGTGGGCGCCACGCACGACGACGGCCCTACCCAGGTGGCCACCGTGGCCCGCAAGATCGCGGACCTGCGGCTCCTGGAGGGCGAGCTCTCGGTGACCGACGCCGGAGCGCCGGTGCTCGTCGTCTCCCAGTTCACCCTGTACGCCGACACCCGCAAGGGCCGGCGCCCCACCTGGAACAAGGCGGCCCCCGGCGAGGTGGCCGAGCCCCTGGTGGAGGCCGTGGCCGAGGACCTGCGCGGGCGCGGCCTGGAGGTGGCCACCGGCCGCTTCGGCGCCGACATGAAGATCGACATGGAGGCCGACGGCCCGGTGACGATCCTCATCGAGGCCGAGTAGGCCGATTAGGCCGAGGACGCCGCAGAAGGAGACGCTGAGATGACAGGGCGCTCGCGGGCGGTGGTGGTCGCCATGATGCTGTGGTGGGCCGTCTTCGGCTGTATCAGCGTGTCCTGGGCGCTGGGCTCCCCGTGGCTGGTCAACACGGTCCTCCAGGGTGAGGGGCTGCGACTCGCCCAAGAGCGACCCACCTGGTTCGTCGTGGTCGTCCTCGTCTCCGGACTGGTGAAGCTGGGGTTCGTCGTCTTCGGCTTCTCTCTCCTGCGCCCGGACGTCATCAGGGTGCCGCGCTGGATGCGCCTGGCCTTCGGCTGGGTCTCGGGAGCCCTGCTCATGGCGTACGGGGTGGTCGGCTCGGTGCCGGCGATCCCGACGATCTTGTCGGGGGAGCCGCTCTCCCGCTATGGCTGGTGGCGGCTGGTTCTGTGGATGCCTCACTTCTGGGTGGGCGGGATCCTGGTGCTGGCCGCGACGGTCGCCTACCTGCGCTGGAGCCGGCCCGCGGCGGCCGCCTCCGCCGTGCATGCAGGACCCGCTGGGCGCTGACTCCCCGCGGCGGCTGTCCACGGAAATGACATTAGCCCGCACAAGCCACCCGCCCACCACCTAGAACCACGGAATCACGCGGTTTTCAAGCCAGCACCAACGTCGTCGGGCATCCAATGTCATTTCTGTGGACATCGGGCGTGGCGGGCGAGGTATGTCGATTCCATGCATCGCCTATGGGTGGGTGGAGAGAATTCGTTGGACATCGGTGACGATCTTCCCTGAACGCACGTTGTTGGACGTGAAGCGGATGGGCGTATAACCTTGCCGGACCAGTTCGCGATCGCGTTCCCGGTCGTGGTGGAAGGACCAACGGTCGGAATGGAAATCGTAGCCGTCCAGCTCGATGACAAGCCACCCGGCCACCACCAGGTCCACTTCTCCAACGTCTGAGATGACCATGCCGTCGGAAACATCTATTCCAGCGTCCTGCAGCTGAACTCTGGCCAGGGTCTCCAGTGGGCTGCGAGCGCGATCGCTGGCGCGCTTCAGGCGATTCCGGCCAAGAACACGGCGAGGACCGCGCAGATATGCGGATACCTGCTGGCGAGTCGTTCTGCCCCGATGCAGGGCTGCGTCGGCGGCGACCAGAGCCGTCCACTCTTCTGCGCAGCACAGGAGATCGGCGATGCAGCGGGCGAGGGAGACAACCGGGAAGTCTTCCAGCCGAAGGACGGAACGCCCACGAGTCTCGTGTCTGTGCTCACCCCATAACGGAGGTAATCGACGTCCTTGCGGAGTCAGAACATGGACACTGCGCGGTGGAGAAGGGAGCGGAAGGCCGTAGTAGGCGGCTGCATGCTCGCAGGTGATAAGACCTCGGTGAAGGCGGGCGATGAGGATGCGTCGGTCGGTGCCGGGCAGCGCTACGATTCCGTGCGGGTACCGTTTGAGTTCTCCCGCGTCTACCAGGGCCTGGAGGCGGCGGCGCCCGGTACGGTTCAGATGTAGATCAGCCTGTGCAACGGCGCCAAGCGCGTCGCCGATGCGGGTCAGCACATTGTCGTCCATGAGACAATTCTTGGACTGCCGGAGCTGAGGCGCTAGGAAGTGGCTGGTCCCTGTGGATAACTTCCGGCGTTGACGAGCCGCGTCTCCTGCTTGACGTCCACAGAAATGACATTGGATGCCCGACAAGGTTGGTGCTGGCTTGAAAATCGC
>ERZ773018.718-NODE-718-length-18932-cov-9.907559_pt1 | contig 18932 bp, 17 predicted proteins | sample MGYA00580840_ERZ773018 | MGnify/ENA primary metagenome ERZ773018 (study PRJEB29015, sample SAMEA2738125) | human oral metagenome | biome: human oral; feature: human-associated habitat; material: saliva | place: China | collected 2256 ... | reverse complement strand
AAATACCTAAAATCATTAGTACTATTAAACTTGGATAAACTCCTTTGTAAATTGGTGTTGCAAAGTAAACTATATTTTCAACTCCAAGTACTGCAATTGTTGCTCCAAGAACTGCTGAAACTATAGCAGCTACTTTGTGTGGAATCTTTCCATCTGAAAAATTGTGGAAGAAGTTTGCTATTGAGGTAATTTGTCCGATTGCTGTTGTTACACAAGCTAGAACTACTGCTGCTGAAAGGAATGACATTCCCTTCTTTCCTAAAACTCTTTCTGCTATTGCTAATAACAATTTACTTCTATCAATATCTTTTGGATAGTAACTACTTACTGAAGCTCCAAGATAGATTAAACCTACATAAATAACTGCCAAAAGAATTAATGCAATAACTCCGCAATATGCAGTAAGCTTATTTCTCTCTTTACTTGTACGATAACCTCTATAAACAATATCTCCAATAAATACCGTTCCTATTAAGTAACTTACTATTAAGTCTCCAGTTTGATATCCTTCTAATAAAGAATGTGTGAAAATTCCACCTTGTTGTGGAACTACTGGAACTCCAATTGGAGTTAGAATTCCTTTAATGATGATTCCAATTAATAGTATTACTAATAAAGGTGTTAAGTATTTCCCAACACTATTTATCATTCGGTCAATATCCAATGAAAAATATAATGCGATTGCAAAATATCCAATGATAAATGCTACAATTGAAACATTTGGAAATAATGCTTTAAAGCCTAATTCATAAGAAACGGCTCCTGTACGAGGTACAGAAATACATGCTGCAAAAATCATTATAAACAATAATAAAAACTTAGCAAAATTTTTATGTATATCTGAAGTCATGGCTTCAAGCGATCCACCATTTTTAGAAATTACATAAAGTCCAACAACTGGCATCAATACCGCTGATATACAAAATCCTAAAGAAGCTATTGACCATTGGCTACCCGACAAAAACCCTATCAGGGGAGGAAATATCAGGTTTCCTGCTCCAAAGTAGGAACCAAACAGGGCAAATCCTACTATAAAAATATCCTTTGTTCTTTTGTTCATTAATTCTTTTTCTCCTTTGTTTTATCCTATAATTGCTGAAAGAGAATGATAGATTTTAAAAATTAAGAACCAGTTGCGCACCTAGTTGTGAAGTAAAAAAAAAGCTCCCGTCCAATAAAGGACGAGAGCGAAAACTCACGTGTTACCACCTTAATTCATCTTTTTATCACTAAAAAGACCTTATTGAGTACTATCATACTCGCAATGCTATAACGGGCACTCCCGTCACAACCTAAATCTGTAAACAAATCTCGATGTGATGACTCCAAGGCCATGTTCGAAAGTTTCTCTCTCATTTCTCTCACCAAACGAAATGTCTCTGTACTGATTGAATAACTTTCTACTCTTCTCTTCAACGTCTTGCTATACATTATAAATGATTTTTTTCCTTTTGTCAACACCTAAATTAAATTTTTTTCACTTTTTTTGAAAAAAATTTAAAACCATAGTATTTCCAATATTTTTGTAGTATATCTATTTTGATATATACGAAATAATATAATGAAAATTTTCTGGAATAGAAAAATTTATATCTTCCATTTCAAAGTTTCCATCTAATCCTTCACTCATTGCAGTTTGATGAAAATGTGATAAAGCAATTCCTAAATCTAAATGTTTAATTTTTTTCACATCATCATTTACATTGTTTTTATAGTTACAGAAGAAATGAAATTTATTTCCTTCTTTTACAACTGACCAAGGTTGTGCATTTGTTGAACTTGGAGCTAATCTAAACATTTCAAGCGCATTTTTATAGTCTTTCGCATCTGATTCAGATAGATTTTTCTCAAAATTTTCTAAATAAAATAATTTATTCCATGCTTTTCTGCTCTTAGATCCTAGACTTGCTCTAGTAATTCTTTCACTAATTGATGTTTTTGCAGATGGATATCCTATTGGTGTTATACATGGAAATAATTCTTCTTTACTAATTGACATAGCATTTTCAAAATCTTTTCTGCTAAAAGTAGCTGCTAACCAAACTGTTCCTAATCCCATACTAGTTGCATATAAAATTAAATTTTCAAATTGATAGCCTACTGCTTCCATTGCAAAAGGTTCATCTTTAACAGTAATTGCTAGAAAATCTTTAGCCCCTTTAATTGTTCCATAAGTTCCAAGTTTTACATTATTAGCTCCATTTTCTTTACTAATGTATTGAACATTTATATTTACATCAAATGGATTAGTTAATGTTTTATTAAAATCCATTAGTTTTTTTCTGTCTTCTTCTGTTAATGATCTCTCTTCATAACTTCTAACGCTAACTCTTTTTTCTACTGCGTCCTTTATATCTATTGGTAATTTTTCTACATTCTTAAATTCCATTTATTTATCCTTTATTTCCTTACATTTCAATAACTGTCTTGCCTTTTGAACGTCCATTTGCTACTTTATCTAAAGCTGAATTTATTTGTTCAAACAGATAAACTTCATCAATTGAAGGTTTGATTTTTAAACTTTCAAATAAATCAGCTACCTCTTGTAACTGCTCTCCATTTGACTCAACAAAAATAAAGTCATAGCTAACTCCATATTTATCTGCCAGTTTATCAAACTTACGACCAACAATACCTAATAAAAATTGTTTCCATTTTGGTAAATTCATCCTCTTTGCAAATGATCCATTTGGCATAGCTCTTAAAGAAACAAGCTTTCCCCCTTTTTTCATAATCTTCATTTGCTTTTCAGTTTCATTTCCACCAAGAGTGTCTAATACATAATCTATATCGGAAAGAGTATTAACATAATCTTCTGTTTTATAATCAATAAATCTACTTGCACCTAGTTCAATCACTCTATCTCTATTTGCTCCACTACCATTAGTTATAACTGTTAATCCTTTTGCTTTAGCAATTGGAATAGCCATGGCACCAACACTTCCTGTTCCACCAGAAATAAAAATTGTCTTTCCGCTTTCAGCCTTCATCAAATCAAGTGCTTGCATAATTGTAAGTGCTGTTAAAGGCACTGCTGCAGCTTCAATATCTGAAAGATAATCCGGTACCAATGCAAGTGCATTTTCATCTACTGACACATATTCTGCAAATGCGCCAATTTTATTAAGCGGAAGTCTTGCAAAAACACGGTCTTTAACTTTAAACTTTGAAACTTTTTCTCCAACTTTCTCAACAATTCCAACAAACTCATTACCTGCAATAACAGGTAATTTATATGGAACTATCATTTTTACTTCCCCACGTGGAATCATATTATCTAATGGATTTACTCCTGCCGCTAATACCTTTATTAAAACATCTTTTTGTCCTACTGATGGTTTTTCAATATCAACTAGCTTCACTGAATTATTATTCTTACTATACTTTTCTACTTGTGCTGCTCTCATTTTTTCTCCTATTTATTATTTTTGTTATAAATCTTATACATATCATCAATTAAAGATTTAAGTGTTATACTTTTTAAATTTAAAATTAACTGCCTTTCTGATTCTTCAAAAATTGGTAATAAAACCTCTTTAATATTTGCTCCAACTGGACAATCTTTATTTGCTGTATCATGAATATGAAGAATTTCCTTCTCTGGATATACAGCGTAATAAATTTTATCTAGAGTTAATTCATTAGCCTTTTCTTTTAAAGTTATCCCTTTCTTACCTTGTTGACTTTCAATAATATCCGCATCCTTTAACAATGCAAGAATTTTTCTAATGTGGCTTGCATTTGTACCCACACTCCTCGCTAAAAGTTCTGATGTAACTACATTCGAAGTTTCATTTATATACACTAAAATATGTAGTGTCATTGAAAATTTTGTATCCATTTAATTACCTCTCTTATAATTATGTATATATTATAACATGTACCTGTATTGAATACAAGTACTTTTTGTAAATTTTTTTAAATTTTTAATATTCACCTAACAAATTTGTATTTTTAGCCATTTATTAGATTTAAAATTTTTACTATTTTTACAAAAAAAGCTTATTTTTGATTATAACTTTATAAAAATTATCAAAATAAGCTTAATTTTTTTATATATTTTTATTCTAACAACATAGATAGTGTTTTTATTATTAACGCATAATAAAGAAGACCCTTGCGTATGCAAAGATCTTCTCTTATTATTATTTGATTTTATATAGCTTGCTATATCCTAAATTTTACTCTTCTTCATCTTCTTTTTTCTTTTTAAGAGCTAGAAGTCCTAGAGATAATCCTGATATTGCAGTAAATGCTGTATATCCAATATTTGTATCATAACCTGTTTTAGGTAATTTTCCTCTTGAATCGTTAGCATTAGTATTTACTGTTGGAGCAACTGCAGGTTTTGAATTAGGATCCTTAGGATTTGAACCCTTATTGTTTTCTTCAACATCTGTTACTCCATCATTGTCATCATCTGGATCTGTTACGTCTGGATCTCCATCTCTGTCTGTATCTCTTTGAACCGTTATCTTAAATGTCTTTGTTGTTGTTTTTCCAGTAGCATCCTTAGCTTCAACAGTTACTGTGAACTCTCTTGTTTCCTCAGTTGGACCCCAATCAGTTACGCTTGGTGTTCCACTAATCTTTCCATTGTTATATGTTACACCGTTAGGAAGATCCTTAACTGTTACTGTTGCATTAGGTGTATCTGTTGTTACTTCAATTTCATCAATAGGATTACCTTCTACTACAGTCTGATCTGCAATTGGATTGATTACTATAGAAGGAACTGAATTTGCATCCTTAGGATTTGATCCCTTATTGTTTTCTTCTACATCTGTATATCCGTCATTATCATCATCTGGATCTGTTACATCTGGATCTCCATCACCATCAGTATCTCTCAGTACTGTTATTATTACCTTCTTAGTTACCTTAGAACCATTAGAGTTTGTTACTGTTACTGGTATTTCAAACTTTCTTGTTTCTTCATTTGGACCCCAATTTGTAATATTTGGGCTACCAGCGATTATTGCAGTTCCTGGATCAGAATCGTCTATAGTAAGTCCAAATGGCACCTTTGTTCTATCAATTTTTGCATTTGAGTCAATATTATCTGGATATATATTTACTCTCTTTATTGGCTTTTTGTCAACAACAGTTTGCTCCTGATTTTCTATTGACATAGACTCTATTAAACCAATATAAGTAGCTGGAATTGAGCCAGCATTTTTAGGGTCTGACCCCCTTGCATTTTCATCATCATCTGAATATCCATCGCCATCATCATCTGAATCTGTTACGTCTGGATTTCCATCTTTATCTGTATCTCTTTGAACCGTTATCTTAAATGTCTTTGTAGTTGTATTATCTAAAGGATCCTTAGCTTCAACAGTTACTGTGAACTCTCTTGTTTCCTCAGTTGGGCCCCAATCAGTTACATTTGGTGTTCCACTAATCTTTCCATTGTTATAAGTAACTCCATTTGGTAGACCAGAAACTGTTACTGTAGCTGTTGGATCGTCAGTAGTTACAGTAATTTCAGAAATTGCATTACCCTCAACTACTGTTTGATCAGCAATTTCATTGATTTCAGGAGCCTTAACATCTTTCCAAACTGCATAAACTTCTTTAGCAGAAGTAATATTTGTTAGGATATTTGCATCAGCTTCTGTTGCATCTGCAGTTGCAGCCCAACCCATGAATTGATATCCATCTCTTGTAGGTTCTTCTGGCTGTGTTGCAGTACCAGCTACTGCATTAACAACTTTATCTGTATTTGTTCCGTCAGCCCATTTACCACCATTTGTGTCAAATGTAACCTTAATAGCACCAACGTTAACTTTTTCGCTTGAAACCATTGGATTATTTCCGTCTGGTGAATAAGCAACTAAAATAACCTTATCGCCATCTTGGAAAGTTCCAGCAGGTACATTAACCTTAAACTTCCCTTCTTTTAAGTCAGAGAAAGGAATTGTTGTCTGAGCCTTAACTGGCTGTGCTGTATAATCTGTATCATCCGCAACATATTTATATGCCTTTACTATAACATTACCTGCATTTTGATTTGTAGCTTCTAGCTTCTTTGTAGTATCTGCAGGATTATCATATATAGTCTTAGGTACTGTTCCCTCAATTATCTCAGCCTTATTTGCTTCTATATCTGTTGTTGTCACATTTGGCTTTACAACTAGATAAGACTTTGGATCTAGGATGTCTGTCTTATCTGTTAGAAATTCTTGACCATCAGGAACTCCATCACCATCGGTATCAACATTAAACTTATCTGATTCAATTTCATCCTCTAGGAAGTCATATAGACCGTCCTTATCAGTATCTAGTACCTCTAGGAATGCATTAGAATATGTGTTCTGAACAATCTTATTTGGCTTTCCACCATCAGGCTTTCTGATTCCCAGAAAAGTATTTGTAGAATCTACAAAGTCAGCTGTTAACCATGACTCAAAGTTTAGCTGCTTGTTATTCGCTTCGATGTAGTCATTAAGAGCCTTTGCAAATTCTTGATTTGAAACATTGCTCTTAAGCTTATATTCAATAGTGTAAGATCTTCTTTGACCAAGTGCTCCATAAAACACCTGTGAATCTAAAGTATTTCTTACCTTAGTAACCTTATTCCAATCTCCACCTTCTATACTTAGCTCTGGAGTATCTTTAGTTGAAATAACACCATTTCCGTTAGGGTCAACTGTAAGTTTGATAGGATTTGATGCTGTTATTTTTCCTGTAGGTGTAGATACACCAAGTCTAACATTATCAGTATCAATATATTTTAGAAGTTCTTTAGGAATAACTTCGTTTATATATAGAACCCATCCGCTATTTGCCTGAAGGAAGTTTTGATCAGGCTTAAATGAAACAGTTGATTTGATAAGCTTATTCTTTGCATCATAGCTTACTGCCTTACCTGTATGCCCACCAGAGAAATTACCATCTTTAGACTTTGTTCCATCACCTGTTAATCCATTTAGGCCTGTTCCTAAGTAGTATTCGTTTCCATTTTTTGGATTACTTGGAAGTTCTGGCACATTAGCATTGTTCTTTAGTATAAATCCATTGTCATATCCTGCTTTATCAGCTTTACCGTCTGATCTAACCCAAACAGTTGTAAAGTCAATTCTCTTTGATGCCATTCCTAGACTATCTAGAGTAGCACCATTCTTAAGCTTAATAACAACATCTGTATTTGTAATAACACCAATTAGACCTGACTGAACAGTCTGGTTGTTAATTGGAACCTTCCAAAGTGCTCCGTTAGCTTCTTTCTCAAACTGAACTCCGTTAATAGTTATAGAATCTATCTGTGAGTAGAATTCATCATCAAAGAAGTTAAGTATATATCTTCCGTTATATGGTCCCTTATCCGTACCACCCCATGAGCTCGCAAGCTTAGCCCACTTTGTTATAGTAAGGTGTATTCCATTACTGTCTTCCTTTGTGTAATCTGTTCTAGCGTAATCCAAGACACCATCAGTTTCTCCACTAATAGTGTAGTTTGTTTCATTAACGACTGATCTTGGTTGACCACCCTCAGCAACTGCTGTTATAGGTGTCAAAAACATCACAAATCCTAGCACACATGATACTAGTCCTACTGATAGTTTTCTCGTTCCATATATTGGCTTTTTCTCTTCGCCTTTTCGTTTCTTGTGTTCAATTAACTCTCTTAAAATCTCAAAACGATCCATTAAAACCTCCTAATAAAATATATTTAACCCACATATCTCACTTTATACATGTAAGTAATCTGATAAAGCTTTCTTTTTTCTTTAATTCAATTATATAATTATACAATATTATTTTAAAATTTTCAAGTGCTAGTCATGTTTACTAGAATAATTCTATATGTATAATAAGCCTTTAAATTCAACAAATATATAGTCCTAGCAAAGTCCATATTTTTAAGACATTTATAAGATATATATTTGAATTTTAAAACAAAAAAGACTTATCCAAAGATTCCATTAAATTCTAACGATTCTTTTTGGAATAAGTCCTTTAGTACAGCTCAATATTTTTTATTTAGTTTTACTGTTGTTAATTATATATCTATTTTAGCATTAATAATCATTTAAATTAAACAACAAGAAAATTTTTATTTCTTATTATTACCTTTAGCAACTTCTAACCAATTTTTAAACTCCCAAAGAAGTGGTGGTACATCTATATTTCTATCTTTTTCTATTCTTTCTCTAATATCATTTTGATACTTAAGGTACTCATCATAATTGTCCCATCTACTCCAGATGTCCTTTGGTCTATCTATTTTAAGCTCTTTTTCAACTGCATCAAAAATATAATTGTCAATAGGTATGTGCAACCACTTAATAACATTATCAAATGAATAACCTTCAACCTCAAGCATACATAAATACTTGATAGTCATATTAAGCCATTTCTGTGCTTGACCATAGGTAAATTGTATTTTTGAATTTTTATATTCATCACTTATTTTTATACATAATTGTTTATGCCATTCATCAAATTCTTTTTCACTTGTAATACTGCAATTAACAAGTTTTTTAATTTGTTTATCTAAAAAACCATTCACATCTTTTTTTAATTCCATTCTATCACCTTGAAAATTACCAAATCTTAATGTACGACACATATCACGATAGGCTCTATTACTCGCTGAGTCTATTGGAGCTTTTAAATTTCCAAAGTAGGAATACTTGAAGAACTCAAGAATGTTTTTTTCATCAATCTTATTTTTTGCATTACTCATGTTAGCATCTCCTTTTTATATAAATATTTTTATATTGTAAATCTATTTTTTAATAAATAAGAATAAACTTTTAGAAAATCTAATAACCTAAAATTGGATTAAAAATATAAAAATTTATGTTATAAGCTTATTTAAAAAACAAAAAAACATATTTTGAGATCATAATATATATATCTAAAATATTTGATTTTTAAAAAATCTAACAATAAATTACTAAATAGAAGCAACAACTATTCTTCAGTAATTTTCGAAATCCTTTTTTCATACTCTTCTAACATCACAACAGACCTATTGTAAATTATTTCTGAAAGTTGTTCAAGTTTTCCATTAAACTTTATTATATCATATTTTTCGTTTACAAATGATCCCTTTAAATAATTACTATCTACAAAATTTCTCCATGATTTCTCACTGTTTTCTGTCCAGTAAAGCATTAACCAACTTTTTATGTCTTCAACGAGAAAATCTGTAGAAATATGAAAATCATAACAAATATAGAAAACTTTAATTAAATTTAATACCTTATCAAATCTTTCTTCCATAAATGATAATAATTTCTGATGTTTTGAAGGAACAGGCATAAAATTACCTATAGTAGCAACTGCTTTTGCAAAATTTTCTAATTCTTCATCTTCCTCATCTAGATTTTTGTTTATTAAATTCCAGTTAATTCCTGGTGGCACTCCTCGACGTTTATTAATATCAGATCTACACCTTACAATATTTCTATCCGCAGATATCAATGTTTCAGCAGAATCAATATAACTATCTTTCATAGAAATCCCCCACAAAATCTGATACAAATCTGATATAACACTAAATCTATATTTTTTTCGATCAGTTTTACAATAATCTAAACTAAACTTAACTCCACTAAGTTTAAAATTCTTTAATCTATCTAAAGAAGATAAATTTTCCGTGGAAAAATCAAAATTTTGTTCTTTAGATAAAACTTTATAATTTACTTTTGTACGCAAATCGCAAAAAATATAATCTCCATTATCATTCTTTTCACCATAAACTGATGATTTACAAACCTGTTTTTCACCATAAACAAAAGGTTTTTCTAAGTTATCTTCTTTTAAATTTGATACTTCAATAATATCATTAGAATGTTTACTCAATTATTTTTCCTCCACTTATAAACCTAAAAACTACTATATACTTACAAAAAATAAAAATTTATTTTTCTGTAGAATACTTTAAACAAAATTCTTCATTTATTTTTATAACTATGAGAATTAAAATTCTAAGAAAAACAAAATAATCTTGATTATTACTATATTCATCTGATTTTTGAGTCCCATGTAAGTATTTGTTACGAAGATCTAAACCATTATCAAATACAGATTTATTAAGAAGATAATTATAATAATCCTGTTCTGGTTTTGAAAAAAGTGATGATGAAAATTCTATCATTCCTAAACTTTCAAATTCTTTAAGTATATACTTATATTTTTTTTTAAATATGAAAAACTCGCTACATTGTGGTTATACAAATCCTTTAATATCTTTACCTTTTTATTATATGGTATTATTTTTTTATTATCATCAATTTTTATAATATTTTGTTCAATTAACCAGTCAATTTCAGTTTTTTGATGATTACTAAACATATCATAATATATTGTTTCTTTATTTAATAAATCATAAAAAGAATAATATTTCTCTGATAACTCAGGGATAAAATAAATTGTTGATTGATCAGAAAATAATAAACGACTTATCTTTTTGTAATTGTCTCCACGTGGATAAATGTACTTGTTATGTATCATACTTGGTATATTTTTAATAAATATATGTTCTGATGACATATGTAATAAATCTTTATCAATTTTTCCATCTTCACAAAAAAATTTAAATTGTTTTAAAATGCTATCAATTTCGGCAGCAATATTTCTACACTTTTCGAGATATGAAGAAGTTTTTGAAGATTCATTAAAAATAAATCCATCAGCATTAAATTCCTGTTTTAAATAAGTGCAAAAAAACCATTTAATAATCTCCTCTAAATAAATATTATTCTTTTCTAATTTCCAACAATATCCAACTATTTGAAGTTGAGCTAGCTTTTGATTAATATTAAATGTTGTTCCAGTAATATATTCGTTTATCCCTTTAAGTCCTAGAGTTCTTTCGAAAATTCCCAATTGGGATTCAATATTAACATGAGAAGATCTACACTGCAAATCTGTATATCCAAATAAATGTATAAAATTATTCAACAATGTTGGATAATCCAAATTGTCTTCTATCCATTTTGAACTATATGAAAATGATAACAATCTATTATTTCCTTTTTCAAATATTATTTCTTCATCTAAACTATCAGAAAAAGAAATATTTACACCATATTCTACTCCTCCTTCACCTTTAAATAACTCTTCCATTTGTTCTTCATATTTTCGTTTCGCCTTTAATTTTAATTTATCTGGCAAAATCAATTCGCTCTTACTATTAGATTTAAGAATTAATTGTAAATAGTTAGGGTTTAAAACATTACATGATATATAGTTATCCAATATTAACACTCTCTTTTCACTTGATAAATCAGATGGAAAGTATAATTTTTCTGTATATCTACCTTGTTTTTCTAAATAATATCTTAATAATATTTCTGCACAAAATGGATTTTCTTCCATATACAAAACTATTTCCTTTGAAAAATAATTTACAATTTTATCGCACTTTAAAATATAGTTTAATATATATTTATTGTTTTTAAGTATTTTTATAAATATTTCTGCAGGCATTTTTTTATAAACTTTATATTCATTTATAATTTTCCAAAAATCATCCCTGTAATTATAATTTATATCTTCTATTATCCTTTCCAATTTATTTATATTAATTTTTGAAAAATACCTACCTATAACAGTTTTAAAACTATTTACAACTTCAATATAATCCTCTATTTTATCATTATCCCAATATTCAGAATAAATTTTATTTTTAAAAAATTGTTGTACATTATAAAATTCAATTATTTCGTTAATATCTGTTCTTTTTGCTTCTAGCACAAAGTTGTTAATTAGAGTTTCTATTCTCTCCGTATCAAATCCTAGACTTAAATCTTTTACAGAATAAAATTTTACTCTTAAAATATCATTTGAAACCATAGTTATAATATGCCTTTCTTAAATTAAAATCCTTATAGTAATATACACATAACAATTAATTTTAAATTATTTAAATTCATCATTTATTTATTATTTTTTTATAAAAAATTTTTTCTTTACACATCTTCTACAACAATGCAAAAGAATCACAAAAACTTGGTTCTCCAACAAGTAACATATTTTACCAACTATATACGGGAATATTGAAAAACATATTTTTGCCTTAAAACGTATATGTCAAACCAATACAAATGTTGAGTTGCCCCCAATCATCTAACAGGACTATATCTTCGAAACATTTTTATCAATTGTCATTATAACCATTCTTAATCGTATCAAAGCAACGTTTCCAATACTGCTCTCTTTCAATAATCTTCATAGAATCATATGATAATCCAAAATATTCTAACAATGTATACGTAAAATACTTCTCAAAATACTCTGAGCCCTTCTGTTCATAAAGTTCGATAAGTTTTTTATTTCCACCATGCTTATAATCTAAATAATTACCCCATCTTTGAGCCACCCCATCTTCTCCTGTGGCTGAGCCAATATATAGTTTTCCAGTATAAGTATCCGTAAGACAATACACACCTGTAATCTTTTTCAAGGCTTCATAATAAGTTGGGAGAATCCGACCATTGAAAATGTCAGATAATCTATGATACGGTAGATGCACAAGGTCGTATCCTTCAAACTTCTCACCACTATAAACACAGGGAAGAATCTCTCGTACAATTGCTTGATCAAGATATTTACCCAAATTAAATACATATCTTGAAAAGGTGTTACCTTTCTTGCATTTGATGATGAGCCTTCCGAATAACGGAACAAATCTATCAAGCACTTGAACATCAGCCCAATCATTGGCTGGAGTATTTATTATCTGTGCAACCTAAATAAGCAACCATTCATCTTCTGGCATTCTTGCGAAACTAAAAACACATTGTCCTGGATATAAGTTTCTCTGCTTTCCATACCAACTCCAATATGAACAGTCCTTGCAAGTACCGTTTGCTTTTTCTTCATCAGGATGTTTTAACCATCTATCAAGAAATGGTTGTCCTCCACTTCCTGCTTGCTTATTAAATTCTATTTTATTATTGTTAATTTCTTCTTGTGACAAATGAAGAATATCATTTAAAAATAAATCCATGTAGACACCAACATTAATATTATTTTTTTATCACTTTTATAAATGCCTTTGCTACCTTGCATCCATATTTTTTTATCACTTTTATAAATGCCTTTGCTACCTTGCATCCATACTTTTTTAAGCCTATTCCAATAACAGCAATAGTGCTTATTCCAATTATATTATTACCTTGTTTTTGATGTTTGGAACATAATCCCATTTTGTTTTTTGGATCTGTAATGATTCTTCCACACACCATACAAGTTTTTTCTTTATTGCTCATAATCATCATTCTCCACAGTTATAACATATATTTCTTGATTTTGTGTTTCATCCATACCAATGGAAAATGCACTCTTGCTTTTTTCAAGAGCTGGTTGTATTTCTTTCGAGAAATAATGCCAACAGTTCAAATTATCCTTGGTATATGGGAAGTAATCATGCATCAAATTCACAGCTGTTATCCCTTTAAGTGTCACTGGTTTTGTCAAAAAATCATAAATAACGTGCTGGTATGATTGTAACACTTCTTTTGCTATATTTGATTCTCCCAAATATTCCAAAAGTTGTATTCTAACTCCAACATACTTTGTTGCTATTTGTAAGTCACTAGTAAGAAAGCTCATATATGAATTCAACGAATTTCCAAGCCCTAAAAATATTCTATTAGTTATTTTAGCAAGTGAACGTGTAGTTGTTTCAATATCAGCATAAATAGCATTCAAGGCAGTTCTAATTTTATCGTCTGCAGCTTTCAACGAAGCAATTTTTTCCTCTACTGTTTGTTTATGCTCTGCTTCCAAAATAAGTGATCTTGCATCTAAAAAAGGGACAATTATATCTCGGTCTCTATCCTTCTCTAATTGATATGTTTGAAGCTCCTGAATATCGGCTAATTTCGCATATATTTGACGCATTTGTATTTGATTTCCAATACTACGAATAGTTTCAATATTTCCAGTATTACTCATTACTTTTTTTAAAGTAATATCCTTTACACGCACACCTTCTTCATCAAGGATAACAGCTCGTAGATTACCATCAATTTGTTTTGATTTACCTACAGTATAAATACCTTTATTTAGTTTATCCTTGATATTCATAGGAAGGGAATCAAAATCTGGCAATAAAGTCACATTTCCCTTCAATATTACACCAGCTTGATGTATTGCATCGTTTATTATTCCTATACTTGCAAAAGGAATATCCTGAATGACTTCAAGGTTAGATTGTTCTCTGATTGATAATGCCATTTGTTGAACATACCCATCAAAGAAATCACTCATCAACGTTATATCACGACCATATTTATCAGCATCTGTTTTAAATATAACGAGAGGCCTTTTTACAGTTTCAACAATTTTTACATCTTCAATTGTATTATTAGTATCTGAATCCACTATAACCACCTCACTAATTACTTATTTTTATCTGTTTTCATACAAAAAGATAAATGAATGCACGAAAAGCAACTTCCATAATATTTAGTTATATGCTTAAGTTCATACACGGAAACTTTATCTCATTTCAGGTTTTTACTAAATTTATATGGAGTCTGCCCTATTCGTCTCTTACTAGTTCTTAAACACTAATATTCTTTTTATTACATACTTATATAATAACATCAGATGTTTTAATCTTAATACTCAATGTCTATAATGCACTAACTCGAATAAATTTTAAATTCATAAAATTATTTTAAAAAATTAATATCCTCTTTTGACTATTAAATCTTTAAATTTCACTGTATTTACTATGATATTTAATAAATAGTAGTTATACAAATTTATTCAGCTATATATTTTTTCTCAAATATAGTTTAAGTTATATTTTTATTTTTTCAAATCCTCTATTAATTCCTTAACATATCCCTCTAAATCTTCAATCTCTAAGAACGCTGGGTCTAAGTGGCATAAGAAGTGCCAGTCTGTGGATTCTTTTTTTCTGTATAAGATGGCTTCGCCATCTTCACTTCCAAAAAAGCTTCTATCTACTTCATAGCCATTTGTTTTTAAGAAATCTTTTATCATATTGTATTTAGTTTCTCTTTCTTCAATATAAGCTTTTACTTCTTCGTTGTTAATTACATAGGCATCTATTTTTGAATATCCTTCTATAATTTCATCTTTTTTAACTGATAGATTGGAAATTTCTTTCCAAATAATTTCAACATTTTCTTCAGAATCAAACATAAATCTGGATAGTGGTACAATATTTTCATTATAGATAATTTCCATATAATCAGGTATGTTTTTAGGATTAAAATATTCATATTCTATATTATCTTCTTTTTCTATTGTATATCCGGGTATTTTAGATACAAATTCTTTTCCTTCTTCTAAAGAATCAAATACTACTAAATCTTTTGAATAATTATTTTGATATAATTCCAATATATACATCTACAAACCTCCAAATATTAATAAAAAATTCATCAAATATTAACTTTTTTCTTTAATTCTGATAATTTCTTTGATAACAAAATAAGTTTGGCTTACTTTAATCACTGTATGATATATATCTATCCAATGCGGTAAACACTTCTTCAAGGCTGAAATATCCAATTTTTCGTATCGCTTCTTTCCCTTCAACAAAAACAAGTATTGCTGGTGTACCAAAGATATTTTCCTGTCCTGCAAGTGAGATATTATTATCTATTGATACATAGCCAGTGAACACTTGCGGATGTGTTCCACTCCAAATTGTAATTTTTTCCTTAAGTGCTTTGCACGGAGCACAAGCCTGTGAACCAAACAAAAATAAACTAAACTTCTCTTTCTCTTTAATCATTTGATACTCTGTCAATGTTTGAATAATTCTCATTTCTCGCATAATATCCTTCTTTCTCATTTTTAGCAATGATCTTCTTTAAATCCATACTATAATTACACATCTCATCCTCAAGATATAGAGATGTAGTTTACTAATCTAATGTTTCCCTTAATTAAGCTTGGACAATAACGCAACTGTCTCACAATGTGTTGTCTATTTGATAGGAACACAATTCATTTGCCTCGTTACTTGATTGAGGATACAATTTGTTGTCATTTTCTCCATCAACTGCTTTTGCATTTTTTCTTCTGCTTTTGAACAATCGTCCGTCTTGGGAATCTTTTTTACCTGTTTTATATATGATTGTAATCTTTGCCGGATCAATTTCGCCATCATCATTAGTCCCACCAATAATTATCTTATCTACTATACTTTCAAATACAGCTCTGTCAAATTTTTCAAGATATTTATTTGACTCAAGCAACCTCTTAAACCCTTCAAGTCTTTTCTTCAATGCTTTTTCATCTGTAAGAGTTACTTCTAATGTTCTTTTTTCTCCAAGTAATTTTTCTTTGCTTAATGTTATTTCATTATATTTTTCTTGATACAAATCCATGCTAATTGCTTCATTTAGCCTCAGTTCTACAAGATCTTTTTCTTTTTTCAACACTTTGTCAAGCTGATTGCTTACTTTTTTTAGCTCCTTAGATAAGCTATTGTCTTTGAGTTCTTCTTCTACTGTTTTTAGAAATTCATTGGTAATCTCTACATTATTGTGGCATACTTGACGATAACTTTCCATAAATGCTTTTTCTATTGCTTCTTCTTCAAGTCCTTTGCTATGTGGACAATGCTTTTTCCCATTCTTGGTAGCATTAACACACTGCCATATTATTTTGGAATGTTCTGTACTGGAGTGCCAAGTTCTCCTCGAAAGTGTATATCCACAAAATCCACACTCAAGCATACTGCTGAAAGCATATTTTCTTGAATACTTTTCTCTTTTACCACCATTGTTAGCAACAGTATTTCTGTTTTTTGACCTTCTTAATCTAATACCTTGAGCTTTTTCAAAATCTTCTTCCGAAATGATTGGCTCGTGATGGTTTTCTATATAAAACTTATCCTGTTCTCCGAAATTGTCCAATCTTCTCTTTGAAATAGGATCGACTGTATAAGTCTTACCCATCAAAAGATCTCCTTTATATTTTTCATTCTTGATAATGCCTAAAACTGTTGTTTCTGTCCATTTCTTATATCCCCTCGGTGATAAATATCCTTGTTCTTCAAGTTCTCTGGAGATAACCATTCCTCCAACACCTTCAAGGTATCTTCTAAAGATATATCGTACAATCTCAGCTTCTTTTTCATTTACAGAAATACTTTTAGTTTCCGGATCATAGTCATAACCTAAGCACCCCTGAAAGCCGACCATTTCTCCTCTTTCCATCTTCATTCTCAAGCCTTTTTTAACATTAGCTGAAATGTTCTCTACTTCCTGTTGAGCAACTGAGCTTAGGATGGTTAAAAGAAGTTCTCCGTCCATAGTTAATGTGTTTATATTTTCTTCTTCAAAAAATACAGCAACATTAACCTCTTTGAGTTTTCTCACATATTTTAGGGTATCTAATGTATTTCTTGCAAACCTCGATATAGACTTTGTAATAATCATATCTATATCTCCATTCATACAATCATTTATCAGCCTTTGAAAATCAATTCTCCTGTCAACCTGTGTTCCGGTTATAGCTTCATCAGCATATATTCCGGCAAGTGTCCACTCATTATTTTTCTTTATATATTCTGTATAGTGTTCTACTTGGGAATTATAGCTATTTATCTGATCTTCATTATCTGTACTAACTCTACAATATGCTGCCACTCTTTTTATTGAGCGTTCAACACATCCTGATGCAGTTCTTTTAAGTGTGGTATCTCCTTTTATAACTTTAACATCTTTTTTCATCAAATATCCCCTCTTTTCGTGTTTTTCTATGCAGTTATATTATACCACACTTGAAATACATTATAAATATAATTCTGTGGAAATATTATATTTTTTCATCAATTTAATTTTAATTTTTTTATATGTATTTTTGAGTCAAAAAATCTTTATCAATTCCTGATGAAAAAATCGTAAAGTTGGTACGCTCTATAAATCGCAACAACTCCATATTCATTTTAGGATAATCAATTGTTTTTGGGTTAAAAGCTCCTATCTTTTTACGATAATCTCTTGAATGAAATACTACTCTTTGCTTGTTGAACATTGCATTTTCCCAATACTTATGTTTAATAGCCATCATATCAGAAATAATACTGGGTGTATTCAGCGAACTTCTCTGTGAAATTGCCGATGGAACCCTGAAACGACCTGGTAACAGTAGCAACACGATAAATGCAATGAGAAAAGTTACTGCATCCAAAGTAATTAGGTACTCTGGGCGGTAATGTGCTGCTAAAAATCCTCCCATAAGTGGTCCTATAAGCTGAGCCATTGAACGAATAAGCTCAAACCTGTTATTTGCTCTGTCAAGCATATTCCGGGGCACAATGTCGGGGACATAGGTTTGATAAGCAATATCGAAGAATACGTTACAGACCCCCATGCAGAATGAGATAACTACGAGAACTGTCACTGTGAGATTCTGCGTAAGCGCAAGAAGTGGGATCAACCCAATTAATCCGGCACGTGTGATATTACATACCACCATCATGGTCCAACGACTATGTCTATCAACAATGGCCCCGGCGATAAGTCCTATCAAGATAATGGGCAGCCACCCTACAGCGCTGACAACACCCAGAGTTATTTCTCCTGCGCTAAGCGTTATCGCAACGATAAGAGGAATCATCACAGAAGAAATCTGAGTGCCGAAAAGTGAGAAGGACTCTCCAATAAGCACGGTAGTAAAGGAAGCAGGTAGCCTTGTGCGTGTGATATTCGCCGTAAAACCAGTATGAGGTTCCGGCACTGATTCAGAGGCTGCCATGAAGATACTCCTGAAGTTCAGATAATTGAGGAAATCAATTATAGATCCTCCGCATTAGTGCTCCGCTGAGTAAACATGGAAAAAATAATTACCTCATTATGACAAAGAGTACGTAGCCCTGCATCATATATTCATCTACAGGAAGCAACCTACATACTAAAAAGGCTCTCGGTGTGAACAAGGAGGAGTTTCTAACGCTTTGTTCACACCGAGAGCTTTTA